>ENA-OPCB01000266-OPCB01000266.1-human-gut-metagenome-genome-assembly--contig:-NODE-266-length-35880-cov-3.907634_pt1 | contig 35880 bp, 28 predicted proteins | sample MGYA00241561_ERZ501473 | MGnify/ENA primary metagenome ERZ501473 (study PRJEB25962, sample SAMEA2042519) | human gut metagenome | biome: human gut; feature: human-associated habitat; material: faeces... | reverse complement strand
TGATGGCGTTCATGGGGGTGCGGATGTCGTGGGACATATTGGAAAGGAAGGTGCTTTTGGCGCGGTTGGCAGTCTCGGCCGCTGCAACGGCATCCGAAAGTGCCTGATTCACCTGCCTGTCGGCGGTGCGGTCGGACAAGACAAGGATATACTTGGCTCTGCCCTCCACCTCGCTGCCTATGGCGATGTTATGGAACCAGCGCCGCTCTTTGGTCTCCCGATGCTCAAACTCGAAATCCCATTCGCGTTGCTGCCCGCTGAGCAGTCCTTCCAGAAAGTTCTTGTCGCGATCCGGGTCATCCTTCGGGTGCAGCGCTGCCAGAGCACGGGCATCCTGCCGCACTTCTTTCCACGGGATGCCCAGCAGCCGTTCGACGTTGGGGCTGACATAATCCACCTTGGAGTTTTTTGCGTCCAGCATCAGGAAAACGTCGTCCACATTCAGCGAAAGCTTTTGGAACAGCTCGTCCCGGTACAGGATCTCAGTGTCCTTCCGGCGCAGGGTCGTATGGCTTCTGCGCAGGATCAGCAGGATGATCAGCACAGCAAGGCCAAAGGCGATGCCCGCCACGATCTGCACCGTGTGGAACCACAGCTTATCCAGACTGGCATTGACGATGCTGACCGGCACAAGCCCCACCATCGTCCAGCTCTGGACCGCGGTATCCTCGTAGACCAGATAATAACTGGTGTCGCCCAGTTTGACCCGCAGGTTTCCGCTGCGGCCCTGCGCAAAATCATCCGAAAGGGCAAGAATCTGTTCCTCGGAAAGGTCGGAATGGTCGCGCAGCATCGCAATGAAGTTGTAAATAATTTCCTTGCGGTTTACGGAATTGTCAATCACCACCCGCCCATCCGGGTAGATCACATAGTTGCTGGCATTGCCCTGAAAAGCAGAGCTGTCCAGCAATCTCAGCACAGCATCATTATAATAGGTGATGGCAACGGCATCGTAGGCAAAGCCCCGGTAGCTGCCCTGCGTTTCGGGGCAGATGAACGCAAGCATCGGGGCTTTGCCGGGCAGCGCCGTATTTACGACAATATCCTCGCCATCGGAGAGCTTTTCGTCCAGATTGGTCTGCAGGCCAAGGTAGCCGGTTCCCCCGGTCACGGTCGTGTAGTTGCCGTCATAGGAAAGAAAGTAGAAGTCAACAAATCCGGCTGCCTGCTGTGCTTCCTCGATATAGGCCTGAATTTCATCCTCATTCGAGGTATTTTTCAGAAAGCCGTTGCACAGATGCAGATAGGTCAGGTTTTTGCGCACCATCTCTTTCAGCATACTATTGGATTTATACAGTACCTCTTCCAGATGCGAGGTGCTTTCCTGATAGATGGTCTGCGACATAAACGAGATGTACCGGAAGCTGAAACCGGCTGCCAGAAAGACCAAAAGAAGGATGGCAGCGGCGGCAGGCAGCCACTTATGCCGGGAATAGCAGCTGCGTTTGGATTCGTGCTTTTCGTCTGCCATTCCGCTCACCTCAGTGTCATGTAGTTTTCCGGCTCTGCAAGCGCTGCGCCGCCGGAGACATAATCACGCCATGTGTTTTTTACCCACGTATCTTCGCCCGCAGACGTGCCGCTGTCGCTCGCAAGCAGCGCTTCCATCTGCTTTTCCGTTGCAAGGCAGGTCACGGTAACGGTGTCGTTATCTCCCAGCGGCTGCCCGTTCCGGGTGATGCCGGTCAGGGTATAGCTGCCGCTTGCCTCTTTGACCTCCACGGCAATGCCGCTGACCACCGGCAGAGAGCCGCGGTTGAAGGGCACAAACCCGCCCTCGCAGCCTTCCACAAAGGCGCGGACGGTCTCCTTCAGCTCTGCGCCGGTCATGGTGCGCTGGCGGGACATCAGACCGTTGGGCATGATCATGGAAGCGGCCATTTTCTTGTTATAATCTGCCTGCAGCACACTGCCGGTAAAGCTGTTTGCGGTGGCAAGCAGCACATCGGTGCCATACACGCCGCGCAGCGTGTTTGCTATCACGGAGAAGGCAGCGCTGCCGCCGTTTGCGTGGAATACGTTGGAATAGGCCTTCCCGGAAGTCAGCACGGTCTCGTTGTCGGCAGGCTCCTCATCGGCAAGGAGCTGGGCATTGAAGGCCTGATACGCCTGCTCAGCGGTAAGCTCGCCTGCGATCATTTTGGAGACCACATCTTTGGAAACGGCAAAGAAATCGTTGGAGGCGATGCGGATATACATGTGGTTTTCTTCCACCACGCTACGGACGTCCTTCAGATACTCGGTCAGGCGCAGGGGAACGTTCTGGCTGTAGCTCAGTATGTCCTGCCCCTCCGAGACGATGCGGTTCTGCGCCTGTTCGGAGAGCATGACGTTCAGCACCTTCATGGCTTTTTCGCGGCGCGCGGTGTCCTGCTCCAGATCCCGGTTCAGGGCAACTTGGAAATAGGGGGTGGTCATGATCCACGGTTCGCTGTTCTGGCTGAAGAAGGGCAGAAAGATCGTGTCGATGCCCTCATCCTGAAACATCTTCACGCCGGCAGAGCTGCCAAAGTACATGGCAACTTCTCCGTTCCGGAACATTCCGGTCACATCGTCGTAATTCAATGCAAGATCATCTGCTGTAAGGTGGGTATCCTGAATGAACTGCTCCATCCGCTCAAACGCCCCCGGCCATACGGTGTCGTCCAGACCCACCCGCGCGGTGCTGGCGGGGTCGCTGTAGGTAGTGCGCCACTTGCGCCCCGCGGTGGTGGTAAGCTCGGCAGCAGAAAGCCCCTGCAGGGTTTCCATGCAGGTGTAGTCGTAGGTATAATCGGAGGTAAAGCCGCGGATGCCTACCTTTTCAAAAGCCTGACAGGCCGCTACAAAGCTTGCGTAATCGGTGGGCAGGGGAATATCGTACTGCTCAAAAAGGCTGCGGTTGACCACAAAGCCGTGGGCATCCGCGCACACCGGCAGCCAGTTCACGCTGCCATCCTCGTTTTTGAAGCTGTTGAGGTAGGTGTTGTACACAGCGCCCGCCTCATTGGTCATGGCAAGGTTCATCAGGCTGTCCTTCAACGGTGCCGCATCGTGCAGCGAGAACCGGCAGCAGGTGATGATATCCGGCAGACCGCCGTTTTGCTGCAAAAACTTGTAAAAATCCAGATCGTTGTTGCCGACGATGAATTCAATGTTCACGTCCGGCAGCTGCGCCTGAACATAGGGCGCATAGTTTTCGTACAGGCTGGTGCTCCACAGATACACCTGAATAGTCTGAGCGTCTTCCTGCTCCTGTGTTCGTTCCGCATTTTTTTCGCTGCATCCGGTGAGCAGGGATAGCCCCATCACCAGTGCCGCAAGCATGGAAAATAGGCGGCGCAATGTTTTTGTTTTCATCCGATCCTCCTCCTCACACTTCTTGGACAGCCATCGTTTTGCGGTTGGCTGCTTTGGCTTACTGATCATACATCACCGCCCGCAAGAGTGTGTGCTGTAAAACCCACCCACGGAAAGGATGCCGCAATTTTTGAGTCTTTTCTGTTTTGCGCTCTCCCTCTACCGCGAAGGGGGCACAGAATGACAGAGACATAAAAATATTTTACCACTACCATGAAGAATTTTCAATAAAATTTCATATATTGAACCATAAAAGCTGTGTAGGATTACAATAGATGTGTCACAAAGTGAAAAAAGACGAATGAGCCGTTCTGTGGTACAGTTAAATTGCTACACCAAACATCACAGAAACACATCATTGACAAACCTACATTGTGAACTCAAGGAGCCTGTCCAAAAAAGCATAAAAATGCGTATAACGCCCTATGAAATGGTGCCACAGGGCGTTTTATTTTGTCTTGTTTTGTGGGCGATGTTGCGGTTTTGCGAAAACTTGCGAGACTAAATAAAAAATCCCACGAAATTACGATTCTAAACGTAAATTCGTAGGACTTTTGGAGCTACTGACCTGATTCGAACAGGCGACCTGCTCATTACGAGTGAGCTGCTCTACCAGCTGAGCCACAGTAGCAGATAAAATTTTCTTGCATGTTCTGCAACGAGAAATATTCTATCATACTTCCTGTGCGCTGTCAAGATTTGATTTTGCGGCAGAACAGGTGCAAATAGTCTGTGACACAAAAATATAACTGCTCTCCGAGAAAAAACTCGAAGAGCAGCCTTGCACACAAGAAAAATCAGTTGAACAGCTTACGGCCGATCCAGATGCAGATGCAGGCACCCACAACGGAAACGAGGATCTCACCCACGATGCCGGTAGCGCTCAGACCGATCAGGCCGAACACGATGCTGCCTACAAAACCGCCCAGAATGCCCAGCACGATATTGCGCACGGTGGAAGTTTCGCTGCCCATAATGCGGCCGGCGATGTAACCAGCCAGAGCGCCGATCAGCAGACTGAAAATAAAACCAAACATAATATTCTACCTCCTGAGTTTTAAAGCTCTGCGCTCTGCCCGGCGGTTTCCCGGGCAAAGCGGCAAATATCCTTCAAACAACATTTTTCGCATTCTGGTTTGCGCGCATTGCACACTGCCCGACCATGCATCACAAAGCGGTGGCACAGGTCGCTGCCTTCTTCCGGAGGAACGATCTTCCACAGGGCCATTTCCACCTTCTGCGGTTCCTTGATGCCGTCCACAAGGCCGATCTTGTTGCACAGCCGGATGCAGTGGGTGTCTGTTACGATAGCAGGCTTGCCAAACACATCGCCCATGATAAGGTTTGCGCTCTTGCGGCCTACGCCGGGCAGGGCGAGCAGCTCTTCAAAGGTGGTGGGCACCTGACAACCGTATTTATCGCGCAGCACCCGCATACAGGCGGAGATGTCCCGCGCTTTGGAGCGTCCCAACCCGCAGGGCTTGACGATGGCTTCAATGTCTTCGGGTTCTGCAGCAGCCAGCGCAGCAACATTGGGATATTTGGCAAACAGGTCTTCCACCACAATGTTCACGCGGGCATCGGTGCACTGGGCTGCCAGACGCACGCTGACCAGAAGCTGCCAGGCGTGGTCATAATCCAATGTACAGCCGGCATCTGGGTATTCTTTTTTTAACCGGTCAATCACTTCCAGCGCCAGCGCCTTTTTTGCAGTAAGGTCTTCTGGTGCTTTTTTGCGAACAGGCATTTCATCCACTCCTATCGACAAAAGCTGATACGATAATACCATGTTTTGCGTTTTTTGTAAACTGCGGGTAAAAATTATCTGAGAATGATTTTCAGATAAAACCTTGCTCTTACTGCCAAAATGCGATATACTATAGAAAAATGCTGGGGGAATCGCGCCTCGGTACGGGAGGAGGAAAACACGATGAACGAACCACTGGCACAGCGTCTGCGGCCCAAAACACTGGCAGATGTCTGCGGTCAGCAGCATCTGTTGGCACCGGGCAGGGTGTTCCGCCGTACTATCGAGAGCGGACGCATCCCGAACATGATCTTCTACGGCCCGTCCGGTACCGGAAAAACGACGGTGGCACGCATCATTGCAGAAAACAGCGGTATGACGCTGCATAAGCTCAATGGCACTTCCTGCGGCACCGGGGACATCAAGGCGGTGCTCAAGGATATCGGCACGCTGGCAGGTGCGGGAGGCATCCTGCTGTATCTGGACGAGATCCAGTACCTGAACAAAAAACAGCAGCAGAGCCTGCTGGAATGCATTGAGGACGGCTCGGTGACGCTCATTGCATCCACCACCGAAAATCCATACTTCTACATTTATAATGCGCTGCTGTCCCGCTGTACGGTGTTTGAGTTCAAATCACTTTCGGCAGCGGATGTGGAGCGTGGGGTGCACAATGCACTGAAAAAGCTTTCGGAAGGGGAGAGCACAAAGGTCTGCATGGACGAGAATGCCTGTGCCTACCTTGCCGAGAGCGCAGGCGGCGACCTGCGCAAGGCGCTGGGCTGTCTTGATTTTGCAGTGACGGCAGCTCCCATTGAGGATGGGGAAAAGCACATTACGCTGGAAATGATCCAGCAGGTCACCCGCCGCACTGCCATGCGGTATGACCGGGAGGGCGATGACCACTACGACATCGTGTCAGCCTACCAGAAGTCCATGCGCGGCTCCGACCCGGATGCGGCGCTGCATTATCTGGCCCGTCTGCTGGAAGCGGGAGATCTGCCCTCGGCCTGCCGTCGCCTGATGGTATGTGCCTGCGAGGATGTGGGCCTTGCCTATCCACAGATCATCCCCATTGTGAAGGCGGCAATTGATGCCGCCAACATGGTGGGCTTGCCGGAAGCACGGCTCCCGCTGGCAGATGCCGTCATTCTGGTGGCCACCAGTCCCAAGTCCAACAGTGCCCACGATGCCATCAACGCGGCCATTGCGGATGTGCAGGCGGGCCGTACCGGGCCGATCCCGCGCCAGCTGCAGAACAAGCACTACGACGGTGAGGATGCGCTGGTAAAGGGACAGAATTACAAATACGCCCATGATTACGCCCACCACTGGGTGGAGCAGCAGTACCTGCCAGATGCCATCAAGGACGTGAAATATTACACCTTTGGCGATAACAAAAATGAGCAGGCGTCCCGTGCCTACTGGGCAAAGATCAAGGGCGAAGAGAACGTCTGAGCCACGCCTTACACCCAAAACCCAAAAACAAAGAAAAAGGAGAACGATATGCGATATTCCAAACAGCGTGAGCTGGTCATGCAGACGGTGCAGAACCTGTGCGACCACCCCACCGCCGAGGAAATTTATGATGCTGCAGTCAAGGAATGCCCGGGCTTGAGCCTTGGCACCGTATACCGTAACCTGAATAGTCTGGTGGATGCGGGCCGGGTGCGCCGGGTGTCCGTTCCAGGCAAGGCTGACCGCTTTGACCACACGCTGCCCTGGCACAGCCATCTGTACTGCACCGTGTGCGGCAGCGTGACCGATGCCGAGGTGGACGAAAAGCAGGTAATGAAGCTGGTGAAAAACCAGAAGGGCTATGTGCAGGACTGCGCTGTTGTGCTGATCGGCGTATGCGAGGCCTGCTGCGAGAAGCAGGCGCAGGAAAACGCCCACTGAACCATAAAATTTGCACGGAACCTCTTGCCCGGAGCGTATAAACAGGGTATACTATAGAGAAGGCTCTTTTCAGAAAGTGCAAGTAGATTTTCGCCGCACAGGGCGCTTCGACCCGGCGGAGAAGGATGGTTTGATTGGAATACATTAGTTTTGAACATAATAACATTGCCGCTGAGCTGGTAAAGCAGGCCTATGATACGCCGCCGCTGGCCTTTGTGCACAGCTATGGCTGTCAGCAGAACGTGAACGACGGCGAGCGGATCAAGGGCGTGCTGATGGACATCGGCTATGGCCTGTGCGATAAGCCCGAGGATGCAGACCTGATCCTCTTCAACACCTGCGCCGTGCGTGAGCATGCCGAGCAGCGTGTGTTCGGCAACGTAGGTGCCCTGAAGGGACTCAAGGAAAAAAAGCATGATCTCATCATCGGCCTGTGCGGATGCATGGCCAACCAGAAGCACGTGGTAGAAAAGCTGCGCCAGAGCTATCCTTACGTTGACCTGGTGTTTGGCGTGGACGGCATCGACACCCTGCCGCAGCTCATTGCCCAGAAGCTGCAGAAGCATAAGCGTGTGCTGATGGAGCCCGCCCAGCGCCCGGTCATCGTGGAGAATATCCCCATCCGGCGTGAGAGCGAGTTCCGCGCATGGCTGCCCATCATGTACGGCTGCGACAACTTCTGTACCTACTGCATCGTGCCTTATGTGCGCGGCCGCGAAAAGAGCCGCAAGCCCGGTGATATCCTTGCTGAATTCCGCGGTCTTGTGGAGGCAGGCTATAAGGAGATCACATTGCTGGGACAGAACGTCAACAGCTACGGCAAGGGTCTGGAAGAAAAGGTGGACTTTTCTGATCTGCTCAACCTGCTGTGCACGGTGCCCGGCGATTATCACATCCGCTTTATGACCAGCCACCCCAAGGATGCCAGCCACAAGCTGATCGACACCATTGCCGCCCAGCCGAAGCTGTGCAAGCACCTGCACCTGCCGGTGCAGTGCGGCTCCGATGAACTGCTGAAGAAGATGAACCGCCACTACACGGTGGAGCAGTACATGGAGCTGATCGAATACGCTCGCAAAACGGTGCCCGGCATCACCTTTTCCAGTGACATTATCGTTGGCTTCCCCGGCGAGACCGAAGCGGACTTTGTAAAGACGCTGGAACTGGTGCAGAAGGTGGGCTATATGCAGCTGTTCACCTTTATCTATTCCAAGCGCACCGGCACCAAGGCTGCCGAAATGCCGGACCCCACCCCCCGCAAGGAAAAGACCGACCGCATGACCCGCCTGCTCAAGCTGCAGGACGAGATCGCCATGGCGCTGGTCAAGGCGCAGGTTGGCCAGACTGTGAAGGTACTGGTAGAGGGCTTTGGCCGCAATGAGGGCACCCTCTCCGGCCGTCTGGACAACAACCTGACGGTGGAGTTCACGGCAGACGCTTCCCTGATGGGCAGCTATGCCAACGTACATCTCACGGGCGCACGGGCGACTGTGCTGCTGGGTGAGCTTGCCTGAGTGATTCCGGGGCAGTGCCCCTGAACGTATAAATAAGAAGGAGACCATTCAAATGGATTGCATTGATCTTTTCAAGCGCGCAGCCGTTGCGCTGCAGACCGATAGCCGCTACCTCGTTCTGGATCAGACCCGCAAGGCAAACGATAAGGACGAAGAGCTGCAGAACCTGATCGGCGAGTTCAACCTCGCCCGCATGGATCTGAACAATGAGATCGGCAAGAGCGAGCGCAACGATGCCCGCATCGCCGAACTGAACGAAAAGGTGAACAGCCTGTACGGCCAGATCATGGGCAACGAGGGCATGGTGGCTTACAACGAGGCCAAGCGTGACTGCGAGAACCTCGTGAACTATATCGATGCCATCATCAACACTGCCATGAATGGCGGCGACCCCATGACGGTACAGGAGCCTTCTGCTTCCTGCACCGGCAGCTGCTCCACCTGCGGCGGGCGCCACTAAAACCGGCAAAAACAAAACGCGGCTGTGCAAAACAGACCGCGTTTTGTTTGCAAAAGCGGTTACAAGCCGCAAACTTGTGCACAGAACCATAGAACGGGAGAGAGGGTAAACCATGGCAGAGCTGTCGCCCATGATGCAGCAATATCTTGAGATCAAAAAACAACATAAGGACGAAATTCTGTTTTACCGCATCGGCGATTTTTATGAGATGTTCTTTGACGATGCCCTGACGGCATCCAAGGAACTGGATCTGACCCTGACCGGCAAGCAGTGCGGCATGGAAGAGCGGGCACCCATGTGCGGCGTGCCCTTCCACAGCTACGAGGGCTATGTGGCGCGGCTGATCGCCAAGGGCTACAAAGTAGCCATCTGTGAGCAGGTGGAAGACCCGGCCAAGGCCAAGGGCCTTGTCAAGCGGGACATCATCCGCGTGGTCACACCCGGCACGGTCATTGAGAGCAGTATGCTGCAGGATGACCGCAATAACTACATTGCCAGTATCTTCCTCAAAGGAAAGAAAGCAGGTTTGTGCTTTGCGGATGTCTCTACCGGTACGGCCCATATCACAGAGCTGAATGCAGACAAGATCGCCCCGGCGGTCATTACGGAGCTGTGCCGCTACCATCCCAGCGAAGTGCTGATGAATCCGGGTCTGCTGGACTGCCGCGAGGTGACGGCGTACATCAAAAAGAATATGACTTGTTCGGTGGAGCTGATCGAAGAGGAGCGCTATGCACCGGGCCTTGTGGCGGCATCGCTGGAAAACCAGTTTGGCCGCGACTGGGTGCAGACCACCGGCATTGCAGCGGACGGCCTTGTGCGCTTTGCCATGGCGGCACTGCTGGAATATCTGCACGATACCCAGATCAAGGGCGTGGAACGTCTGAAAACGGTCATAACCTATAATAAGGCCCAGTTCATGCGTCTTTCGCCCGTGACCCGCGCCAATCTGGAGCTGACCGAGACGCTGCGCGGCCGCGAAAAGCGGGGCACGCTGCTCTGGGTGCTGGATAAGACCAGTACATCCATGGGCAAGCGTATGCTGCGCAGCTGGATCGAGCAGCCGCTTATTTCCAGTGCACTCATCAACCACCGCCTGAACGCTGTGGAGAGCCTTGTCAAGCAGACTATGGCCCGCGGCGACCTGACCGAAGAGCTGGGTTACATTGCGGATATGGAACGCCTGATGACCCGCACGGTTTACGGCTCTGCCACACCCAAGGAGATCTATACGCTGGCCCAGACCTGCGACCGGCTGCCCGGCCTGCGCAGGCAGGCTGAGGCCTGCGGCTGCCCGGAGCTTGCTGAACTGGCAGTACAGATCGATCCGTTGGAGGACATCAAGGCCCGTATTTATGCGGCGGTGGACCCGGAAGCGCCCTCTACCCTCAAGGATGGCGGTGTCATTGCCAAAGGCTACCATGCCGAGGTGGACGAGCTGCGTTCCATCCGCGACAATACCAAGGGCGTTCTGGCGCAGCTGGAAGCCCGCCTGCGGCAGGAGACCGGCATCCCCAAGCTGAAGATCGGCTATAACCATGTGTTTGGCTACTTCATCGAGGTAAGCAACTCCTATAAGAGCATGGTGCCGGAGACCTACATCCGCAAGCAGACCCTGACTTCCGGCGAACGCTACATCACGCAGGAACTGAAAGAGCTGGAAAGCAAGATCTTAGGTGCCCACGAACGGCTCATCACGCTGGAGCACCGCCTGTTCAGCGAACTGCTGGAAAGCATCAGCGCTCAGCTGGACCGCATCCAGCGCACGGCCAATGCGGTGGCCCAGCTGGATGTGCTCACGGCGCTGGCGCAGGTGGCAGCGGAAAACAACTACTGCCGTCCCATCGTGGACGACAGTGACGAGCTGACCATCACCGAGGGCCGTCACCCTGTGGTGGAGCAGATGCTGAAAGGCAGCCTGTTTGTACCCAATGATACCACCCTGAACTGTGGTGCAGACCGCTGCCTGATCATCACCGGCCCCAACATGGCAGGTAAATCCACGTACATGCGCCAGAATGCACTGATTGCGCTGATGGCGCAGATCGGTTCCTTTGTACCGGCTTCCAGCTGCCATGTGGGTGTGGTGGATGCCATTTTCACTCGCATCGGTGCGTCGGACGACCTGTCTGCCGGTCAGTCCACTTTTATGGTGGAGATGACCGAGGTAGCGGAGATCCTGAAAAATGCCACCGCCAAAAGCCTTGTGGTGCTGGACGAGATCGGCCGCGGTACTTCCACCTTTGACGGTATGAGCATTGCCCGCGCCGTAGTGGAGCACATTGCAGACCCCGCCAAGGGCCTTGGCTGCAAGACTCTGTTTGCCACCCACTACCACGAGCTGACCGAGCTGGAAGGCAGCGTGGACGGCGTAAAAAACTACAATATTGCAGTAAAAAAACGCGGCGAGGACATCACCTTCCTGCGCCGCATCGTGCGCGGCCCGGCGGATGACAGCTACGGCATCGAGGTGGCAAAGCTGGCAGGCCTGCCCGGCAGTGTGACCCGCCGCGCCCATGAGGTGCTGCGCGCACTGGAAGCAACTGCACCTAAAAATAAAGTAGAGCAGATGGATTTTGATGCCCTGCAGGAGTATAACTCTCCGGCTGTGCCCAGTGAGATGATGGACAAGCTGGAAGCTCTGGATGTGGAAACACTCACCCCCATTGAGGCTTTGAACTTCCTCTACGAGCTGAAAAAGACCCTGAAGGGCAGCCTGAACAGATGAAACTGCTCTACCTGACCCAGACCATACAAGGAGGGAAAACACCATGGCAGTGATCCATGTTCTGGATAAGCACACAGCCGAGCTGATCGCAGCCGGTGAGGTGGTCGAGCGTCCGGCATCCGTTGTTAAGGAGCTGCTGGAAAACTCCATTGATGCCGGTGCCACGCAGGTGACCGTCAGCATTGAATCCGGCGGCGTCAAGCTGATCGAGATCAGCGATAACGGCACCGGCATCGAGGCAGAATATATCTCCACGGCGTTTATCCGCCACGCCACCAGCAAAATTGAAACACCGGACGATCTGACCAACATCCATACGCTTGGCTTCCGCGGTGAAGCACTGGCATCCATTGCCAGCGTGGCCCGTGTAGAGCTGACCACCCGAACCGAGGTGGACGAGTTTGCCACGGTCTACCGCATTGAGGGCGGGGAAGAGGTCTCCCGTGAGCCGGGTGCCAGAGCTGTGGGCACCACCATCCGGGTAAAGGATCTGTTTTACAACACGCCTGCCCGCATGAAGTTCCTCAAAAAGGACTCCTCCGAGGGCACCTTTGTGTCGGATACAGTTACCCATGTAGCGCTCAGCCACCCGGAAGTCAGCGTCAAGTTCATCCGTGAGGGCAAGCTGCAGTATGTCACGCCCGGCGACGGCCAGCTGCGCGGTGCAGCCTATGCGGTGCTGGGCCGGGAGTTCAGCCGGGACCTCATTGAGCTGAAAAATCAGGAGGGCGTGTACCGCATCACCGGTCTGATTACCCCGCCCAAAAGCTGCCGCGCCAGCCGAAGTATGCAGCATTTTTACATCAATGGCCGCTATGTGCGCAACCGCACCATGATGGCCGGTATGGAGATGGCGTTCAAGGGTACCATGATGCAGGGCAAGTTCCCGGGCGGCATTCTGCTGCTGGAAATGCCGGCCGACCTTGTGGATGTCAATGTGCATCCGGCCAAAATCGAAGCCCGCTTTGCCCGCGAAAATGATGTTTTTGATGTGGTGTATCATGCCGTCAAGCTGGCATTGGCTCAGCCCGGCACTGGTGAACGGCTTTTTACCTTTGAAGCAGACAAAGAAGAAGAAAAAGCTGAAAATTCAAAAAAAGACGCTGATATAATTAAAAATGATGTAAAGAATAATAACTTTACGGGCCTTTCTGCGATCATTCGGGGACAGGCAGACCCGGGCGTTCTGCCACAGCAGCACTGGGAACCGGCAAAACCCGCCGCAGCACCGCAGCAGCCTGCCCCGGCTGCTGCAATGCAAATACCGACAGCACCCAGTGTGCCGCGCTGGAAAGGCAGTGCTCAGAACGAGGATATGCTGGATCCGTTCGTGACCCTTCACAGCCCGAAGCTGGAAACGACAAAGGCACCAGAGCCGTTCCGTGCGGCAGCAAGTGAAACACAGCTGGATGTGGAACCGGAATTTGGTGAGACAAAACTGCATTCGCCTCAGGACCATATGGCAGCGTGGAACCCTGCGCAGGAAGCACCGAAGGAAGAACCTGAAAGTGCACCCTGTGCAGAAACAGAACCGGATGCGCCGGAAGCGGCAGAACAGGAAACTGTACTGGCCGAGCCGGAGCAGATGAACTTTGATCCGACGGCGGATCAGCCGGAGCCGCTGCGCTATGTGGGCGAGGTGTTCAGAACATATATCCTTGCAGAACGCGGCGACGAGCTGTGCCTGATCGATAAACACGCTGCCCACGAGCGCCAGCTGTACGAAAAACTGGCCGCGAACTACGGCAATGTGCCCAGCCAGATGCTGCTGGAGCCTGCTGCCATCGACCTTGCTGCGGAGGAAAAGCAGGCCCTGCTGGATAACATTCCTCTGCTGGAAAATGCGGGCCTTGAGATCGCGGACTTTGGCGGCAATACCGTGGTGCTGCGCGCGGTGCCCGCAGATGTGGAGCCGCAGAATGCCGAAAGCCTGCTGGTGGAGATCGCAAATAAGCTGCTCAAGGGCGGCCATGATGCGCTGAACGAGCACACCGAGTGGGTGCTGCATTCTATCTCCTGCCGTGCAGCCATCAAGGCGGGGGACAAGTCCTCGCCGCAGGAACTGCTGGCGCTGGCCGAAAAGATCCTTTCCGGCGAGGTGCCGCCGTTCTGCCCGCATGGCCGCCCCTGCGTACTCAAATTGACCCGGAAGGAGCTGGAAAAGCAGTTTGGACGCATCGTATAAACATCCCGTGGTGGCCGTCGTCGGCCCTACCGCAACCGGAAAGACGGCGTTGGGCGTAGAGCTTGCAAAACATTTTTCCGGCGAGGTCATCAGCTGTGATTCCATGCAGATCTATAAAGGTCTGGACATAGGCACGGCAAAGGTGACACCGGAGGAGACCTGCGGTATCCCGCATCACGGCGTGGATATCCTTACGCCGGACAAGGCTTTCAGCGTGGCAGACTTTACCGCCATGGCCGGAAAGCTGGAAGAAGAGATCTCGGCCCGGAAGAAGCTGCCCATCCTTGTGGGCGGCACAGGGCTGTATGTTCAGAGCTTTCTGTATGGGGTGCGCTTTACAGAGGAAAAAGCACCTGCCGGCCTGCGGGAGCAGCTGGCGTCGGAACTGGCTGCAAAAGGCGGTGCTGCCATGTACGAAGAACTGAAGCAGGCCGACCCGGAAGCTGCTGCGGTTATCCACCCGAACAATCAGGTGCGGGTGCTGCGCGCACTCGAACATTATCGTGCCACCGGCAAAAAGCTGAGCGAACAGAAGGCGGAGTCTCTCCCACCGGAGCGGCCCTACCGCAGCCTGATCCTCGGTCTGGATTTCCCAGAGCGCGCGGTACTTTACCGCCGCATTGACCTGCGTGTGGACAAAATGCTGGAAGCGGGCCTTATAAAGGAAGCGGAGCATGTCTGGCAGAACCGGGAAAGCTTCCGCACGGCAGCGCAGGCCATCGGATACAAGGAGTTCTTTCCGTATTTTGAGCAGACGGCTCCACTGGAAGCCTGCACGGAAAAGCTCAAGCAGGCGTCCCGCAACTATGCCAAGCGCCAGTTGACCTGGTTCCGTCATATGGACGGTGTGGTCTGGCTGGATGCCGGTGCACCGGATGCAGTGCAGACTGCCATCCGCAAAACTAGCGAATTTTTAGCGAAAGGATGATCGATATGCCGGATGAGACCCAGAAGGAACGCCATGCGCCGCATGTGCTTACCACTCTGGCAGGCGTGCTGATCGCGTTTCTGCTGCTGGCAGCAATTTATGTGGTGTATCAGGCCGCACATATCCTGTTTCCGCAGAATGTTTATGAGACTGCGCTGCCTGCGGTCATTTCGGATACGGTGGAAGCCGACGGAGTTCTGCTGTTCGACGAAAGCTATGTGGCAGGCAGCGGAAACCTTGGATATCTTGCTGCCGACGGCGAGCGTGTTTCAGCGGGCACTGCAGTGGCAGAGGTGTACAGCAACGCTTCGCAGGCTTCGCTGCGCCTGCAGCTGAACCAGCTGAATGATCAGATCGACCTGCTGCAGAAATCGCAGAACACTTCTGCGCTGCAGCTGGATACCCTTTTAAAAGAACGTTCTTCTGCGCTGTATGACCTGCTGGATACGCTGGACGACAGCGATTATGAAGCGGTGGATGATGATGCCAATGCCTACCTGCTGGCCCAGAACAAGCTCTGGGTGGTAACGGGCGAAGCTGCAAACTTTACCGATCAGATCACTGCGCTGGTCCAGCAGTCCCAGAGCGTGCAGGCGCAGCTGGGCAGCCCGGCGCAGATCACTGCACCGCAGACCGGCTATTTTGTGCGCTCTTCCAGCAGCGGACGGCTCAATGCCAGTGCCGATGATATCCTTGCACTGAACGCACAGGAGCTGCAGGGCTATCTGCAGTCCGACCCAGTGTTGGCACTGGACGGCTGCGCCGGTAAGATCGTGGCAGGGTTCACATGGCGCTATGTGGGCGTGTGCACTGCAAAGCAGGGCGAAAAGCTGCTGGGTCAGAACGGCAAGCCGCTGAGCACAGCGGTGGAGATCAGCTTCCCGGGTCAGGTGGAGAACAGCCTCAAAGCCACCGTCACCGAGGTGGAGATCGATCAGGACAGCGGCCTTGCCCGCTTTGTGCTTGCCTGCAACTCCATCAACGGCGATGTGCTTTGCCTGAACCGGGCTGCAGCACGCATCTCGGTAGGAGAGCGCAGCGGCCTGCGGGTGCCTGCTGCGGCTGTGCACTATTTAAAAGAGGATGGCACCGAGGCACAAACGCAGGGCGAAAACTACCTTCCCGGTGTGTACGTGAAACTTGGCAACATTGCCCGCTTCTGCCCGATCGACCCGGTGGACGCAGACCATCCCCTCATCACGGACGGCGATTACATCCTTGTTCTGCCCGAAGGGACCGAGGGCTCGGTCAGCAAGGTGAGGCTTTATGACGAAATAATCGTTTCCGGACAAAATTTGTATGATGGAAAGCTTTTGTAGTTATTGACATCTGAGGCAAAAAATCCGATAATAGATAAAGCTATTATTTGCATCTATTTGCAAAGAACGCCAGGCAGCGCCATGCTGCCCGAATGAAAGGAGCAGATTGTATGTCTTTGCTTGACAGCATTAAGAAAGGTCTGTTTGACCAGGAAGACGATTACGAGGATCAGTACATTGACGATGGCCCCCAGATGGTAAACAATAACAATGGCATCGGCCTTGGTTCTGACGACGAAAATGAAGAGCCTGTTGAGGGTGCCAAGAAGAACGGCAAGGTGGTCAACATCAATGCCACCACTCAGCTCAAGGTCGTTCTGGTCAAGCCTGAGCGTTTTGAGGATGCCAGTACCATTGCTGACCACCTGAACAACAAGCGCACCGTGGTGCTCAATCTGGAGTCCACCAACAAGGAAGTGTCCCGCCGTCTGGTGGACTTCCTGTCCGGTGTTGCATATGCAAACAATGGTCAGATCAAGCGCGTGGCCAACAGCACCTTCATCATCACTCCGTACAACGTGGATATCATGGGTGATCTGCTGGACGAGCTGGAGAACAATGGCGCGTTCTATTGATCCGCAGCCCAAGGCGGCGCGCGGGTTCATCCCTGCGCGTACCGATGAAGAACGCTATCTCATGCGCCATATCGAGGACTTGGCCCACACGGCCTTTTCCCGGGACATTGCGCGGTATTCGGCTTTCCTGAGTGACCGCGAGCAGGACTTGGCCCGCGCGGCACTGGGCCGTGCCGGTGTGCAGGAGGGCTTCCGGTTTGAGGGCGGCTGGCTGAATGCGGAGCGCAGGGTGCTCTGTATCGAGCCGGAGTATAGCTGCGGCGAAGCACCCATCTGCTGTGTGCGGCTGCAATGCCGTGCACAGGCGGGGGCTGCGCTGCCCGCCCACAAGGATTACCTGGGCAGTCTGATGGGCCTTGAGCTGCGGCGCGAGGCGCTGGGAGATATCGTTCTGCCGGAGGATCAGCCGGGCACAGCTTATGTGTTTGCGCTGGAACCGGCAGCACAGCTGATCTGCCGGGAACTGTTTCAGGCTGGACACACGGAGCTGACCACGGAACTGCTGACGCTGGACGAGGTGCCGCAGTTTCCGCAGGCGGAGCGTGAGATGCACAGTGCAACGGTATCGTCCCTGCGGCTGGACGCTGTGCTGGCAGCTATGCTGCACTGCAGCCGAGGACAGGCTTCGGAACTGATCGAGGCGGGCAGGGTGGAGATCAACCACCTGCCGGCGGATAAACCTCATGCGCAGGTATATGAGGGCGATGTGTTCACGGTGCGCGGCAAGGGCCGCTTCAACCTGACTGCACTGCCCGGCAAAAGCAGAAAAGATCGGTCAATCATCGAATTTTTTCAATATTAAAAGCAACGGGAGGAAATGACTATGCTGACTCCGCAGGATGTCCGTTCTGTGCAATTTGAGAAAAACCTCCGCGGCTACCGCACAGAGGACGTAGACCGTTTTCTGGATAAGGTGGAAGAACAGCTGCGGGACGACGATGCGCAGGCGGAACAGCTTCGCAAGCAGATTGCGGACTTGACTGCTGAAAACCAGAAGCTGCATGATGAACTGAAGAGCTTTGAGGCAGATGGTGAAATGCTCAAGAGCGCGCTGATCAATGCACAGCGCATGGGCGAAAATGTCATCCGCGAAGCAAACCAGAAAGCAGAAGAGATCATCCATCGTGCAAATCTGCGCGGTGATGATATCATCCGCGATGCCAACGAACTGCTGCAGAAGGCAAACGACCGTGCAGACGAGATCGAGAACGAAGCAAACGAGAAGCGCCTTGCAGAGGAACGCGAGTATGACCGCGTGCGTCTGGAAGTGACCCGCTTCAAGTCTGATGTGCTCAACCTGTACCGCAGCCATGTGGAGTCGCTGAGCCGTCTGCCGGAGTTCCAGAAGGAAACGGCTGCACAGGATGCCGAACAGGCAGAGCCTGCTGCAGAGGAAAGTGAGCCTGCCGCTGCAGCCCAGCCGCAGGCAGCGGACGTGCAGGAGCCGGAAGCAGAGCCTGCACAGCCCGCACAGGAAGATGCAGAACCTGCTGCCGTTGTTGAAGATGACGACGACAAGGCAGCTGACAGCAGCGAGGATTTCTGGGCAAAGGACGAAAGCCAGCTCAAGCTGGACCCGCCGCCCGCGCCTCCTGCTGATTTTAAGCCGGACGAGCCGGACTACGATGCTTTTCAGGGTGTCAAGTTCAGCGAGTAAGGCAACCCCATAAGGAAATATAGAGGAGAGTGTAAACCATTGGCTAAGAACAAATCGCAGTACGATAGTACTCTGAACCTGCCCAAGACCCTGTTTGAAATGCGTGCCGGCCTGCCCAAGAAGGAGCCGGTCATGCTGAAGGATTGGGACGACAACGACCTGTACAATCAGCTCATGAAGCACAACGAGGGCAAGCCGCAGTTCATCCTGCACGATGGCCCTCCGTACGCAAACGGTAATATCCACATGGGTACTGCCCTGAACAAGATCATCAAGGATATCATTATCCGCGATAAGAACATGGAGGGTTTCCAGGCTCCCTATGTGCCCGGCTTTGATACCCACGGCCTGCCCATCGAGCTGAAGGCTCTGTCCTCCGTCGGTGATAAGAAGAAGGACATTTCCAAGCTGGAACTGCGCCAGATCTGCGAAAAGTTTGCTACCGAGCACATCGACATCATGAGCGACCAGTTCAAGCGTCTGGGCGTTATCGGCGATTTCGAACATCCGTATCTGACCCTGAAGCCTGAGTTCGAGGCACGCCAGATCGAGATCTTTGGCGAGATGGCAAAGAAGGGCTACATCTACAAGGGCCTGAAGCCCGTGTACTGGTGCCCGGACTGTCGCACGGCTCTGGCAGAGGCCGAGATCGAGTACGGCGAGGACGACTGCGATTCCATCTTCGTGCGTTTCCACGTCTCTCAGGACCCCAACGGTGTGCTGGCAAAGCACGGCATCCCGATGGACAAGACCTACTTCGTCATCTGGACCACCACCACTTGGACTCTGCCCGCCAACGAGGCGATCTGCCTGAACGGCCAGTTCGAGTACTCCTTCGTCAAGATCGGCGATGAATTCCACATCATGGCCACCGAACTGGTCAAGAGCGTCATGGATGCCTGCCACATCGAGAACTACGAGATCGTGGGTGAGCCGGTCCCCGGTACCGAGTTCGAGCTGATGCGCTACAACCACGTCTACCTGCCCAAGGAAGGCTGGGTCATTCTGGGCGATCACGTCACGCTGGAAAGCGGTTCCGGCTGCGTCCACACCGCAGGCGGCCACGGCGTGGACGACTTCAACGTCTGCCAGAAGTATCCGCAGGTGCCCATCACCGTCCCCGTGGACGATGGCGGCTATCTGACCGAGCTGGCCGGTAAGTATGCAGGTCAGCGCGTGTGGGCTGCCAACAAGACCATTCTGGCCGATTTGACCGAGTCCGGTGCTGTCATGGGTCAGGTGCACATCAAGCATCAGTACCCGCACTGCTGGCGTTGCCATCACCCCATCATCTTCCGTGCAACGGAACAGTGGTTCTGCTCCATCGCAAAGTTCCGCGAGGATGTCTACAAGGCCATCGACACCGTTACCTGGATGCCGGATTGGGGCCATGACCGCATGAAGGGCATGGTGCGCGACCGCAACGACTGGTGCATCAGCCGCCAGCGCACCTGGGGCGTGCCCATTCCCGCATTCTACTGCAAGAAGTGCGGCACCTACCACATCACCGATGCCACCATCAAGGCTGTCAGCGACCTGTTCCGCAAGGAAGGTTCCGATGCATGGTATAAGTACGAAGCCGAGCAGATCATCCCCGCAGGCGAAGTGTGCGAAAAGTGCGGTGCTTCCGAGTGGACCAAGGACACCGACATCATGGATGTCTGGTTCGACTCCGGCTCCACCCACGCCGCTGTGCTGGAGGAGCGTCCGGAACTGCGCTTCCCGGCTGATATGTATATGGAAGGCGGCGACCAGTTCCGCGGCTGGTTCCAGTCCAGCCTGCTGACCAGCGTTGCAAGCAAGGGCTGCGCACCCTATAAGTCTGTTCTGTGCCACGGCTGGGTCGTGGATGAGCAGGGCAAGCAGATGCACAAGAGCGCCGGCAACGGCGTGGAGCCCAGCGAGATCATCAAGGACTACGGCGCTGATATCATCCGTCTGTGGGTGGCTTCTTCCGACTACACCGTGGATGTGCGTGCCGGCAAGAACATCTTCAAGCAGCTGAGCGAGGCTTACCGCAAGATCCGCAACACCGCCCGCTTCATTCTGGGCAATCTGGACGGCTTTGATCCCAACACCGACTGTGTGGCTGACGATCAGCTGCAGGAGATCGACCGCTGGGCACTGGCTGCTCTGGATGACCTGATGGTCAACACCAGCGCAGGCTACGCTGTGTATGACTTCAACAAGGTCTATCATGCAGTGTACAACTTCTGCGTTGTTGCAATGTCCAACTTCTATCTGGATGTGACCAAGGATCGCCTGTACTGCACCAACGGCGCAGGCCGCAAGGCTGCTCAGACCACCATGTACAAGATCCTTGTGGCTCTGGACAAGATCATTGCTCCTATCCTGTGCTTCACCAGTCAGGAGATCTGGGACTTCATGCCCAAGACTGAGGGCATGAACCAGTACGTTGTCTTTGAGGAGATGCCCAAGGCCGGCCAGTATGCCGCCGATGAAGCCTTCAAGGCAAAGTGGGCACAGCTGATCGCCGTCCGTGATGAGGTGAAGAAGGTTCTGGAGCAGGCCCGTGCCGAAAAGGTCATCGGTGCTTCTCTGGAGGCTGCCGTCACCCTGTACTGCAATGATACTGTGTACAGCCTGCTCAACAGCATCCCCATGGACGAGCTGGCCGACCTGATGATCGTCTCTCAGGTAGAGCTGGTCAAGGGCGAAGGCGGCGCTGCAAGCGCTGTTGAAGGTCTGGGCGTTGCTGCTGCACATGCCACCGGCGAAAAGTGTGAGCGCTGCTGGAAGTATTCTTCTTCCATCGGCAGCCATGCCGCACATCCCACCCTGTGCGCACGCTGCGCCAGCGTTGTGGAAGCCTAAGCGTTCCGCATAAAACAATGTTTTAAAGGGCGGCGCTCCCTTATACCGGGGAGCGCCGTTTTTTATACTGAATGATTTTGGGAGTATCCTATGGCATTTGTTGTTTTTAATCTGCTCGCGGCTGCGGCACTCATTGGCATCGATCAGGCCATCAAGCTGTGGGCCACAAATGTGCTGCAGCCGGTGGGAGCCATGCCGCTGATCCCCCATGTGGTGGAGCTGCGGTTCGTGCTCAACCCGGGCATGGCGTTCAGCCTGCTCAGCGGCAAGCAGCTGTTCCTCATCATCGCTACCAGCATAGCGCTGATCTTTGTGGCCTACGGGCTGTTCTTCCGCAGCCGCGGCAGATACCTGCAGCAGGCCGCACTGCTGCTGATCCTTGCCGGCGGCATCGGCAACCTGATCGACCGTGTGCTCAACGGCGAGGTGGTGGACTACATCAATCTGCTGTTCATGCAGTTTGCGGTGTTCAATTTTGCGGATATCTGCGTGTGTGTGGGCGTGGGCCTCTGGGTGCTGGTAATTTTTCTGGAAGAGCTGCACGCTGAGAACGGGCAGTCCCCGAAGGAGCAGTGAGCCATGGAACAGCGTGAATTTGTGGTGGAGCAGGAGACGGCAGGCCAGCGCATCGACCGCTTTCTGAGCGGCGAGGACACCGGTCTTTCCCGGTCTGCTCTGCAGGCGCTGGTGGCCGACGGTCATGTGTTGTGCAACGGCAGGCTGGTTGCCAAAAGCCTGAAGCTCAAGGCGGGCGACACCATCGTTTTGGAAATTCCGGACGCAAAGCCCATTGAGGCCGTGCCGCAGGACATCCCGTTGGAAATCGTCTATGAGGACGAGCATCTGCTGGTGGTCAACAAGCCCAAAGGCATGGTGGTGCACCCGGCTCCCGGCAACCCGGACGGCACGCTGGTGAACGCGCTGCTGTGGCACTGCAAGGGAAGCCTGTCCGGTATCGGCGGCGAGATCCGCCCCGGCATCGTGCACCGCATCGATAAGGACACCAGCGGACTGCTGGTGGTGGCAAAGGACGATGCAACGCACATCGGCCTTTCCCAGCAGATGGCGGTGCACAGTGTGGAGCGCGCGTATCGCACCATCGTGTACGGCGGCTTTGCACAAGATGAGGGCTTTGTGGAAAGCAATCTGGGCCGCAGCAAGACCGACCGCAAAAAGATGGCGGTCTACCCGGCCAGTGAGCCGCACACCAAATATGCCTATACCGGCTATCAGGTGCTGGAACGGCTGAACAACTTTACCATGCTGGAATGCCGCCTGAAGACCGGCCGCACCCATCAGATCCGCGTGCACATGGCATCCATCCAGCACCCGGTGGCGGGCGACCCGGTGTATGGCCCGCACAATTGCATCACCAGCCTGCACGGCCAGTGCCTGCACGCCAAAACGCTTGGCTTTGTGCACCCGATCACCGGCGAACATCTGCGGTTCGATTCGGAATTGCCGGAATACTTCACTCGTTTTCTTGCAACGCTCAGGAGGGGAACGGTATGAACCATCTTTCTTCAACGCTTGTACTGTGTGATCTGGACCATCTGCTTTTGGGTTCCGACGGCAACCTGACGCAGGTGGTGCGGGATGTGCTGCAGCTGTTTTCCAGCCGGGGCGGCAGGCTGACGGTCTTCAGCCAGCTGTTCGTCCGCCGCGGCGGACGTTTTACGGTGTTTTCCCAGCGCACGCCGCGGGCAGTGCGGTCCATTCTGGGCAGTGTGCGGCTCAGCGCTCCTGCGCTGGTGTGCGGCGGTGCCATGGCCTACCATTTTTCCGATGGCACCCGCCAGCCGCTGTGCACCTTTGCCGGGCAGGATGCCGACCTGTTCGCCCGCCTGCCGGTGGCAGAGGGCGTGGGCATTGCCCTGCAGATGACCGACGGTACCACCCGCGTGCTGCGCATGAGCGAGGCATTGGAGCGTCATCTGCGGCAGGAATGGACCCCTTATCTGCTGGCAAACGCGGCAGACATCAAGGGGGAAGAAGTGCTGCGGGTGCTGCTGTATCAGGACAGCAAGGCAGTGCCCATGATCTCGCTGCTGGAAAAATCTCTGGGCGACCGCACAGCGGTGCTGCTGGGCGAGCGTGCCGCAGCGGATACGCTGATCCTGACCCCCAGAACCGTCTCTGGCCGTGAAATGCTGGATGCCGTGTGTATGCCGGTGGGCATCGACCCGGAAGATGTGCTGGTACTTGCCGGAGGGCTGCCTATGCTGGACATGGTGCGCGCTTCCAGCCAGAGCACCGCAGCTGCGGATGCCCCGGCTGAGTTGCGTCTTGCTGCCCAAAAGGTCACTTTGACCGATGCTGCGGCAGGTTCTGCAGTGGAAGTGCTGTACCGTATGGTGCGGGATGCTGAAAATTTGGCGTAAAATTTGTGCAAGGCTTCTGCAAATTCTTTCGCAGAAGCCTTTCTTTTTGGAGGAAAGTCAGGTACAATGAGAGAAACGCATCTTCTGGTCCTGCAAAAGAAGGAAAAACTCTTTCTTGCGCTGTCGCTGGCGGCGGTGGTTTTGTGCACAGTGCTGGCCTTTGGCTTTGCCGTGCCGCTGCAGGCTGCCGAACCGCAGGTCCTGCCGGATACGACCGGGCTGGAACAGTATGTGCTGGTGGATCTGAACACTGCTGATCTCTCTGCGCTGTGCACACTGCCGGGCGTAGGGGAAAAGCGCGCACAGACGATTCTGGATTACCGGACGCAGAATGGCCCGTTTGAACGGGTAGAAGATGCAGCCAATGTTCCGGGCCTGACACAGTCCATTGTGGATTCCTGGGCAGGAATGGCAACCGTGAGCTGAGCCGCAGCCGGCGGCCCGGCGCAGCAAAAAGGGGAATGATTATGAGTGACGATACCATTTTTATCAACCGGGAACTGAGCTGGCTGGATTTCAACCGGCGCGTTCTTGCGCTGGGCAAAGATAAAAATGTTCCGCTTGCAGAGCGGGTCAAATTTCTTGCGATCTACGGCTCCAATCTGGACGAGTTTTTTATGGTGCGCGTGGGTTCTCTGCAGGAGCGCGCCAATCTGGAACAGGAACAGGGCAAAAAGGTCAAGAGGGAAAACAAGACCAACATGTCCGCGGCGGAACAGCTGACTGCCATCATGCCCAAAACGGCACAGCTGCAGGAGGAGTGCGATAAATACTATGCAAAGGCGCTGGAAGCACTGGCGGAGTGCGGCTGGCGCAAGGTGGATCTTGACCACTTGTCCAAGGAGGACGAGCACTTCTGGAAGAAGTACTTCCAAACGGAGCTGTTCCCCATCCTCAGCCCGCAGATCGTGGATAACCGCCATCCGTTCCCGTTCCTGCGCAATAAGGAGATTTACCTTGGCGTTCTGCTCAAGGAAAAACACCCGGCAGGGCAGAGCCTTGGCATCATTCCCATTTCCAGCCAGATGGAACGGATGCACGTTGTAAAAAAAGACGGCGAAACGCAGTTTGCACTTACCGAAGAGCTGGTGCTGCACTTTGCGGCCAGCATCTTTGGCAAAGAGACGATTCAGGAAAAATGCCTTTTCTGCGTTACCCGCAATGCGGATATCGACGTAAAAGAGGGCATGATGGATCATGATATCGACTACCGCGAGATCATGACCGAGCTGCTCAAGCGCCGCCGCAAGCTGGCTGCGGTGCGTCTGCAGATCACGCCTGCCCCGGCCCCGGAGGTAGAACGCCTGCTGTGCAACCGTCTGCTGCTCACCCATAAACGGGTGTTCGAGCAGAAAAGCCCGCTGGATCTGAGCTTTTTCTACAAGCTCACCGGCCGCATGGAAGCGGAGGGGCGGCCGGAACTGTTCTACCCGGCTGCACGGCCCATGCTGCCGCCGCCGGACTACGACCTTGCCGCTGAGGTGCAGAAGCACGATGTGCTGCTCAGCTATCCGTACCAGTCCATCCGGCCCTTCATTGCCATGCTCAAAAAGGCTGCCCATGATCCTGAGGTCATTTCCATCAAAATGACACTGTACCGTATGGCGCGGGAGTCCCAGATCGTGCAGGCGCTGATGGAAGCCGCTGAGAACGGCAAAGAGGTGGTGGCGCTGGTGGAGCTGCGCGCCCGCTTTGACGAGCAGAACAATATCGACTGGTCGAAGCAGCTGGAAAGCGCAGGCTGTACGGTCATTTATGGCTTTGATGATTACAAAGTGCACTCCAAGCTGACCCTTATCACCAAAAAGAGCAAAGAGGGCTACTCTTATATCACCCAGATCGGCACCGGCAACTACAACGAAAAGACCAGTGAGCTTTACACGGACTATTCCTTCATTACGGCAGACCATGGCATTGGCGAGGAAGCTTCCAATGTGTTCCAGAACCTTGCCGTGCAGAAGCTGACTGAGGAGAGCGACCGGATGCTGGTAGCACCGCTGCGCTTCAAGAGCGTATTGCTGGAAGAGATGGATCGTGTCATTGCCGCCGCCCGCATGGGCCGTCCGGCATCCATGATCCTGAAAAACAATTCCATCAGCGACCGGGATATCATCCTCAAGCTGCAGGAAGCCAGCTGTGCCGGTGTGCGCATTGATATGATCGTGCGCGGCATCTGCTGCGTGCGCGCCGGCGTGCCCGGCAAGACGGAGAACCTGCATATCCGCAGCCTTGTGGGTCGTTATCTGGAGCATGGCCGCATTTACAGCTTCTTCGATGGTGCACATACCCGCATCTATATTGCATCCGGCGATTTCCTCACCCGCAACACCGAGTGCCGCGTGGAGGTGGGCGTGCGCGTGGAGGATCCCGTGCTGGTGCGGAAGCTTACCGACATTCTGCAGCTGCAGCTGCGGGATAATGTCAATGCCCGCGAGATGCGCCCGGACGGCAGCTACCAGAAGGTAAAGCCCGCTGAGGGCGAAGCACTGGTGAACGGCCAGATGGGCATGTATGAGCTGTTGAAAAATGACTGGACGCAGCCGGAGCCTTGGAAGCTTTCTGCCGCTGTGCAGGAAAAACAGCCTGAACCTTCTGCCGAAGCAGCAAAGCCAGAACCTGCGAAAATGGAAGCGGCTCCCGCTGCAAAACAGGCAGAAGCTTCTCAACCGGAATCTGCTGCGGCACCGGAAAGCGGCGACCGCTTTGACCAGCTGGAACAGATGGTCAATCATAAAAAGCGTACAGAGCCGCAGCCTGCCCCTGCAGCCAAGCCGATAAAGCCGGTGGTGGTGGAGACACCCGCCCCCAGAAGCCGCCTGAAACGGATTTTGGATTTTTTCAAGTTACGCAGATAATATTTGCAAGACCCGACAGAGCAAACCCTCTGCCGGGTCTTTTTGCGTGTTTGCCTGCATAAATAAAAAGCAAACGGAAGGCGGGAGGCAGAAGGTGCGGGCAAAGCGATGGGGACGAGCCGGGCACGGCAGGGAGCAGCCCAGACGGAGGGTGATTTTTCTGGCAGTTTTAGCCGGACTGCTGGGGTGCTTGGTGCTTCCGGTGCGGGCGCAGAAAAAAACGGGGAAGCTTTGTTTCCCGCTGGATACCACACAGTACCGTGTTTCGGACGGATACGGCTGGCGGCAGGATCCTTTTACCGGGGAAAGGACGTTCCATAAGGGCATTGATCTTGCCTGTGCAGAGGGAACAGAAGTGCTTGCTGCGGAAGGCGGTGCGGTGGTGCAGGCATACCGCAGCACAAGCTATGGCACCTGTCTGCGTGTTCTCCATACAGATGGCAGCGAGTCACTTTACGCCCATTTGCAGTACGCCTATGTCCGCCCGGGCGAGGTGGTGGAAGCAGGGCAGCTGCTGGGCGCAGCAGGGCGCAGCGGGCGCGCTACGGGAGCACACCTGCATTTTGAACTGTACCGGCAGGGAACAGCCTGTGACCCGGCGGATGCGCTGGGCCTTTCCTCATGAAGCTGCATGATTCCCGGCAGCTGGGGCCGCTGGTGTTCCGCGACCCGCTGCTTTTGTGTAGCGCACTGTATTTTTTGCTCTACTTTGATGCAAGCGGCTTTCTGCGGCTGGGGTTGCTGGCGGCGTTCCTGCACGAGTGCGGGCACATTCTGGTGTATTGTGTGTTTCTGCGCCGCTTTCCGGTCATTGAGGTGACCATGACTGGCTTTTGTATGCGGATGGACGCTCCGGCCCGGGGCCTTTCACCGGGGCGGCTCTTCTGGCTGGCTGCTGTAGGCCCGGCGGTCAATTTCATGCTGGCAGGCATCTGGGCACTGCGGCTGGAACAGGAACTGACCATCCGCGGCAGTGCCTTCTGGGCGGCAAATCTGCTGACCGGGGGATTCAATCTGCTGCCCGTTCCACCGCTGGATGGGGCGCAGCTGGCATCCTGCCTGTGCGAAATGCGGCGTGCAGGCAAAAAGTTTAAGGGAAATGATTGAAAAAACAGCTCATTTCGGGTACAATAAAATGACGTGTAAAAATGGACTGTTTATTGGAGGACTCGATGTTTGATCCAAAACTGAAAGAAGCACTGGGACGGGTACAGAAGCCTGGTCGTTATACCGGCGGAGAACCCGGCAGTGTATATAAGGACAAAGAAAAAGTGGATGTCCGCTTTGCGTTCTGCTTTCCGGACACCTATGAGGTAGGTATGTCCTTCCTCGGCGAAAAGATCCTGTATGAGCTGCTCAACAGCCACGAAAACTGGTGGTGCGAGCGTGCTTTTATGCCGTGGCTGGATATGAAGGCCGAGATGGAGCGTCTTGGTCTGCCGCTCTACACCATGGAGAGCAAGGACCCGCTCACCGCTTTTGATGCAGTGGGCTTCACCCTGCAGTACGAGCTTTCCTATACCAATATTCTGGCTATGCTGGATCTGGCGGGCATCCCGTTCTATTCCAAGGATCGCGATGAAAGCTGGCCGCTGATCGTGGCGGGTGGCCCCTGCGCCTGTAACGCGGAACCCATTGCGGACTTTTTTGATGTGGTCCAGCTGGGTGAGGGCGAAAACCAGCTGCCCGGCATCTGCGCCGAGATCGAAAAGGCCAAGAAGGAGGGCGGCGTTTCCAAAAAGGAACTGCTGCTGCGCATTGCAAAGATCCCCGGCGTCTATATTCCGGCATTCTACGATGTGGAGTATTACGAGGATGGCCGGGTCAAGGCCATCACCCCCAATGTGCCGGGCATCCCGGCGCGCATCACCAAGGCGATCATCAAGGACCTGAACGAGTTTGCCCCGCCCACGAATTTCGTGGTGCCCATGGTGGGTGCCATTCAGGACCGCGCCAGCATCGAGGTGCTGCGCGGCTGTGTGCGCGGTTGCCGTTTCTGTCAGGCGGGCTTTCTGTACCGCCCCATGCGCCAGCGTGACGCGGGCCTTCTGAACAGGGCGGCGCAGGAGCTGTGCGCTAACACCGGCTATGAAGAGCTGAGCCTTTCCAGCCTGTCCACCTCTGACCACGGCCAGCTGGAAGAGCTGCTGGACGATCTGAACGAGTGGGCACCCAAGGAGCATGTGAGTCTGTCACTGCCTTCGCTGCGCGTGGACAACTTCTCCCAGAGCCTCATTGAAAAGACCACCAAGGTGCGCAAGAGCGGCCTGACCTTCGCCGCCGAAGCCGGCACCCAGCGCCTGCGCAACGTCATCAACAAGAATGTCACATGGGATGAGATCGAAAAGACCTGCACCATTGCATTCAACGCGGGCTACACCTCGGTCAAGCTCTACTTCATGATGGGCCTGCCCACCGAGACCATGGAGGACATTGAGGGCATCGCAGAGACGGCGCAGAAGGTGGTAGACCTCTATTATTCGCTGCCCAAGCGCGGCAAGGGAAAGGGCGTTCAGGTGACGATCAGCTGTGCATGCTTTGTGCCCAAGCCCCATACGCCGTTTGAGTTCGTGCCCATGGACACTGAAGAAATGCTGCGCGCCAAGCAGAAGCACCTGCTGGAAAGTGTGCGCAGCCGCAAGATCAAGGTCAACTACCACGACAGCACCACCAGCTTTCTGGAGGGCGTGTTTGCCAAGGGCGACCGCCGCCTTGCCCCGGTCATTGTGGAAGCCTACAAGCGCGGCTGCTACTTTGACGGCTGGGAGGAGTGCTTCAAGTACGACACATGGCTGCAGACCTTTGCAGATCTGGGCATTGACCCGGCATTTTACTGTCAGCGCCCCATTGGTCTGGACGAGGTAACGCCCTGGTCCCACATGGATTACGGCGTCACCCACGAATATCTGGTGCGGGAGTACAACAAGGCTCTTGCCGCCCAGACCACCCAGCCCTGCAACCGTGCCTGCCACGGCTGCGGTGCAAATCACCTGTTAGGAGGTCCCTGCTTTGATTACAGTAAGAATCTCGTTTGAGAAAAAGAATGAGGCCTCCTACATCTCCCTGCTGGATCTGCAGCGGGTGATGCAGCGGGTGCTCAAGCGCAGCGGCCTGCCGGTGTGGCATACGCTGGGCTTCAACCCCCATATCTACATGACCTTTGCCTGCCCGCTTTCTCTGGGGCAGGAGAGCGAGTGCGAGTGCGTGGACGTCAAGACCGAAGCGGAAGCCCCGGATTTTGAACAGTGGAAAGCGGCCCTCAATGCCATCATGCCCGCAGGCATCGTGATCACGCACGTTGGCCCGGTGCAGATGAAGGCGGACCTCATTGCCTACGCATGCTATCGCATCACCTACCCGGCGGCAGCGGCTGCGGCGCTGGATCAGTACAACGCGCTGGAAAGCGCCCCGGTGGAAAAGCACGGCAAAAAGGGCAACAAGATCATTGAGCTGAAGGAACATCTGCCCAAGGTGGAGTACACCACGGAGGGGGACAGCCTGCACATGGATCTGTGCATGCCGGCCGCACAGGAACTGAACCTGAACCCCTCGCTGCTCACCGGCTTTCTGGAAGAAAAATTCGGCCTGCCTGCTGTCAGCGCCAACATCCTGCGCAAAAAGTTTTTGACGGCAGATAAGCAGCTGTTTGTCTGATCGGAGCGTGAAAGACCGTCTGTTGGGCAAAACAGAAAATTTTTGCATTTATTTTGGTCAGAACGCTTGCATTCACGCAAGTTTTGTGATATCCTATTTAGGCGTTAGTGTCCGCTGAGACCACAGCGGGGTTAATGACAATATCATTAAACGGGCGGTCCTCTGACGGCAAAGTGCCGTGTATGAACGTCTAAAAACAAATGGAGGATTCAAAAATGGACGCACTGAAGATTATTTCTGAAGGCAGCATCAAGGCTGAAAAGCCCCAGTTCAACGTTGGCGATACCGTCCGCGTTGATGTTCGTATCAAGGAAGGCGACCGTGAGCGCATTCAGGCCTTTGAGGGCACTGTGATCGCAAAGAAGCACGGCGGCGTTGCTGAGACCTTCACCGTTCGCCGCGTTGCTTACGGTGTTGGCATCGAGCGTGTCTTCCCCATCAACAGCCCCTTCGTTGAGAAGGTCACCGTTGTCCGCAAGGGCAAGGTCCGCCGCGCAAAGCTGTTCTACCTGCGTGGTCGTACGGGCAAGGCTGCCAAGGTCAAGAGCGATATTTGATCATCCCCGATTTGAAACGGGAGAAAAGGGACAACCTTGTTGTCCCTTTTTTCTTTATCAAAATTTCGGAAAAAATGCGGCTTTTTGCAGGCACCGTTCTTGCGAAGAGCCTGTCGGCTGCGGTATAATCGGGTCAGCAGTGTAAAACCAGAAGGTGAGGTGTACCGGATATGGAAAAACAGGAACAGGCAAAGCCCGTGCGTGGGCAGAACCTGCTGGAATGGTACGAGGCATTGATCTCGGCAGCGCTGGTGCTGGTGCTGATCTTTTCGTTTTTCTTCCGCATCATTCAGGTGGACGGCAGCTCCATGGTGCCCACACTGGTGAACGGTGATAAGCTCATCGTGTGGGGAGCAGGCTATACACCGCAGCGTGGTGACGTGGTCATTGTGGACAGCTATACCTCCTACGGTAAACCGCTGGTCAAGCGTGTCATCGCCAAAGGCGGCGATACGGTCTCCATCGATTATGCAACCGGCACCGTGGCGGTGAACGGCGAGGTCTTGCAGGAGGACTACATTGCAGAGCCTACCTATCTTGGCTATGATGTAACTTTCCCGTATACGGTGCCGGAGGGCACGGTGTTCGTGATGGGCGATAACCGCAACCAATCACTGGACAGCCGTTCCACCTATGTGGGCTGCATTGACGAACGGGACATTCTGGGCAGGGTGCTTTTGTGCTTTATGCCCTTTACAGATTTTGGGGTGGTAAAATGAACGAAATGGATACCCGCTTTGCAAACCAGTACAATATTCAGTGGTTCCCGGGCCACATGACCAAGACTCTGCGCATGATGGAGCAGGAGATCCAGCACGTGGATGCCAGCCTTGTGCTGCTGGATGCCCGCATCCCGCTTTCCAGCCTGAACCCGGAGATCGAGCGCATCACGGCCCGCAAGCCGAAACTATACGCGCTGAACAAGGCCGATCTGGCAGACCCGGCTGTAACGGAAGAATGGATCAAGTATTTCCGTGCGGCAGATGCCGGCTGTGTGGCTATCAGCGCCAAGCAGAAGGGCGGGGCCAATGCGGTAAAGGCTGCCATTGAAAAAGAACTGGCGGGCCTGCTGGAACGCCGCCAGAACCGCGGCATGGGCGGTGCCAAAACACAGGTGATGCTGTGCGGCATCCCCAATGTGGGCAAATCCACCTTCATCAACACCTTTGCAGGCTCTGCCCGCGCCAAGGCGGCAGACCGCCCGGGCGTAACCAAGGGCAAACAGTGGGTCAGCACCGACAAATTTGACCTGCTGGATATGCCCGGCGTACTGTGGAAGAAGTTTGACTCCAAGACCATTGCGTCCAATCTGGCCTTTATCGGCTCCATCAAGGATGATATTCTGGATGTGGAAGAGCTGGCCATGAACCTGCTGGACGAGGTGCGCCGCAACTACCCCGACCTTGTGGCCCAGCGCTACAAGCTGGATGCCGAAACGCTGGCCCTGCCGCCCTACGAGCTGATGGAAGCCATCGGCCGCAAGCGCGGTCTGCTGGTGCGCGGCGGCGAGGTGAACACCGAGCGCTGCGCCATTATGCTGGTGGACGAGTTCCGCGCCTGCAAGTGGGGCCGCATCTCGCTGGAGCGTCCGCCGCAGCGGGATGATCTGGCTGATTTTGCCGAGGAGGATGACGAATGAAGCGCCGTTCCGACGAGGAAATCTCGGCTCCGCTGTATGAATACGATGCCGCTGTACGCAGTCAGTATGGCTGCTTTGCAGGCGTGGACGAAGCCGGACGCGGCCCTCTGTGCGGCCCGGTGTGCGTAGCGGCCTGTATTCTGGACCCGGAGAATCCGGTCTTTGGCATCAACGACTCCAAAAAGCTTACCGAGAAAAAGCGGGAAGCTCTGTTTGATGAGATCATTGAAAAGGCGTTGGCCTACAAAATTGTTTTTGTGGGGCCGGAGATCATCGACCGGGACAACATCCTCAACGCCACCATGGGCGGCATGAAGCAGGCTGTGGAAGAGCTGGACATCGTGCCGAACCTTGTTCTCGTGGATGGAAACCGCACCCCGGCAGGGCTGCTGGTCCCGGCACAGCCGGTGGTCAAGGGCGATGCCACCAGTGCCAGCATCGGCGCAGCATCCGTCCTTGCCAAGGTCAGCCGTGACCGCTATATGCTGGAACTGGACAGACAGTATCCGCAGTATCAGCTGGCAAAGCACAAGGGCTACCCGACCAAGCTCCACTATGAGCTGATCGCCCAGTACGGCATCCAGCCGTTCTACCGCCGCAGCTTCCTCAAAAAGCAGGGCTACTGGCCGGAGAACGGAAAGTGAACCGCGCCGAGACAGGGCGCAGGGGAGAAGCTGCTGCGGCCCGCTGGTATCAGAAGCAGGGCTGCAGGCTGCTGGCACACAACTTCCACACCCGGATGGGTGAGCTGGATGTTGTGGTGCAGGAGCCGGATGGGACCATTGTCATCTGTGAGGTCAAGACCCGTGCGGAAGGCTCTCTGGCCAGCCCGGCAGAAGCGGTGGACCGGCCCAAACAGCGCCGCCTGATCCGTGCAGCACAGTATTATCTGCAGCAGAACGGCCTGAGCGATGCACCGGTGCGATTTGACGTGGCAGAAGTGTTCCCTCTTGACAGCGGGCGCTGGATGGTACATATTATAAGGGGCGCTTTTCTCACGTAAAGCAACGGCCCCGGTGGGAAAATGTACGGGCAGAGGGCTTCTCTGCCACAGCAGAAGAGCGTGCTTTGCACGTTCTACGGCGAAAAAGGAGCGACAACAATGCAGTTTTTTAGTACCAGAGACCAAAACCGCAAAGTGACTTCCTCGGAAGCGATCGCACAGGGCCTGTCCAACGAGGGCGGTCTGTTTGTACCGGAAACCATTCCGTCGATCTCTATGGACGAACTGAAATCGCTGGCTGGCATGAATTATGCACAGCGGGCAGCATTTGTGTTTTCCAAGTATCTGACAGATTACACCGATGCCGAACTGCGTTACTGCACAGAGAGTGCTTACACAACCAAGGCATTTGACACCGCGAACATTGCAGAGATCGCACACCTGTTCGAGGGGACCTACATGCTGGAACTGTGGCATGGTCCGACTTGTGCATTCAAGGATATGGCTCTGCAGATCCTGCCGTACTTCCTGACAACTGCTGTGAAGAAGCTGCACATGGACAAGAAGGTAGTCATTCTGGTGGCAACTTCCGGTGATACCGGTAAGGCTGCACTGGAGGGCTTCAAGGACGTTCCGGGCACCGAGATCATGGTCTTCTATCCGGTAGAAGGTGTCAGCGACATGCAGAAGCGGCAGATGGTGACACAGGAAGGCGAGAACGTTACAGTTTGTGCCGTAAAGGGCAACTTCGACGACTGCCAGAGTGGTGTCAAGAAGATCTTCACCGACCACAAGGTGCTGGAAGCACTGGAACAGGGCGGTATGACATTCTCCAGTGCGAACTCCATTAACTGGGGCAGACTGGTACCGCAGATCGTGTACTATGTTTCCTCTTATGTTTCTCTGGCAGAATCCGGACAGATCGCATACGGTGACCTGCTGAACGTTGTAGTGCCGACCGGTAATTTCGGTAACATTCTGGCGGCTTACTATGCCAAGATGATGGGCGTGCCCCTCGGCAAGCTGATCTGTGCGTCCAATGACAATAAAGTATTATATGATTTCTTCCGTACAGGTGCTTATGACAGAAATCGTGATTTTATCCTTACAACGTCCCCGTCGATGGATATTCTGATTTCGAGCAATCTGGAACGGCTGATTTATCGGATTGCAGGAGAGGATGCTGCATGCAACGCGTCCCTGATGGCGGCGCTTGCAGGTGATGGCAAATATGAAATCACTGCAGAGATGAAAGAAAAGCTCGGTGATTTTTACGGAAATTATGCGACACAGGAGGAATGCGCGGCGCAGATCCGCAGCCTGTACGAAGATACCGACTATGTGCTCGATCCGCATACCGCGGTTGCAGCAGCGGTTTACAACAAATATAAAGAAGAAACCGGCGACACGACAAAAACTGTGATCGCATCTACTGCAAGTCCGTATAAATTCACCAGAACCGTGTTGAGTGCTATGGATGAAAAATATGCAGATATGGATGATTTTGCCCTGACGGAAGAATTGGAAAAGATCAGTGGAGTGAAGATTCCGGATGCGATCACAAAAATCCGCAACGCACCGGTGCTCCATAACATCCAGTGCGAAAAAGATGGCATGAAACAGGCAGTGATGGAGTTTTTGGAAAAACAATAGAATGCACGCTCTTCGAGCATTCTATTGTCATGAATAACAGAATGCGTGCTCTGCGAGCTTTCCAATGTCATAAATCACAAAGAGATGGATGATAGAAATGACGGAGAACCTGATGGTTCTCCGTTTTTTGTGTGCCCGGCAAAGGGGGCGGCAGCATTCTTTGCTGTCGCCCCTTGATTACACAATTGTAAAAATGTGCGGGCTGTCAACAGTGGGGAAAGCCCGTTTATCTTGATGGTTGAAACTGCATTGACGTTATGGGATCCACTGCGCGCAGTTATTTTCTTTCCGACAGCTCCACATAAGGCTGATCGGTGCAGAGCGTCTTATACGCAGGGCGGATGATCTTGCTATTGGTAGCAAGCTCTTCCATGCGGTGCGCGCTCCAGCCGACCATACGGGCGATGGCGAAGATCGGGGTGTAGAGCTCCATCGGCAGTCCGAGCATCTTGTATACAAAGCCGGAATAGAAGTCGACGTTGACGCTGACGCCCTTGTACATCTGACGTTCTTTGGCGATGACGGCAGGGGCGAGACGCTCTACGCTGTTATAAAGTTCGAATTCATCATGCAGTCCCTTTTCTTCGGAAAGGCGTTCTACGAAGCCCTTGAAGATGACAGCACGCGGGTCAGATTTGGAGTAAACCGCATGGCCGACGCCGTAGATCAGACCGGCATGGTCGAATGCGTCCTTGTTGAGCAGGCGTGCGAGGTAACGGCTGATTTCTTCATCGTCTTTCCAGTCGTGTACTTCTTCTTTCATTTCCTCGAACATCTTGACAACCTTGATATTTGCGCCGCCGTGGCGGGGACCCTTTAAGGAGCCAATTGCCGCTGCGATAACAGAATAGGTATCGGACAGGGAGGAGGTGACAACCCTCGTGGTAAAGGATGAGTTATTACCACCGCCATGCTCCATATGCAGAATCAGCGCGATATCGAGGATTTTCGCTTCCAAAGGGGTGTAACTGCTGTCAGGGCGCAGGATATGTAAAATATTTTCCGCCATGGA
>ENA-OPCB01000210-OPCB01000210.1-human-gut-metagenome-genome-assembly--contig:-NODE-210-length-41378-cov-3.243230_pt1 | contig 41378 bp, 36 predicted proteins | sample MGYA00241561_ERZ501473 | MGnify/ENA primary metagenome ERZ501473 (study PRJEB25962, sample SAMEA2042519) | human gut metagenome | biome: human gut; feature: human-associated habitat; material: faeces... | reverse complement strand
TATTTTTTTATCTTTTATTACAAAAAATAATATTGTTGTTAATGATATAACAAAAATTGCACCTCCAAAATTTGTCATGAATTTAGCAATAGGTGTTGATACATTAAATTTGAAGAGTTTTGATACAATGTCATATCCAACTATATCTCCATTCATTATTTCTTGATGAAATACATCTTCAGCTAATGCTAAAAATCCTATTAAACATATAAATAATAACATCCATCTCCAATTGTTTTTTATAAATTTTATTACATTTTCTTTCATGATTTCTTCTTTCTCTCATACTTTTTTCATTCAATATTATTTCTTTTTTAATATAACATAAAAATAGAGATTTTTCAACTTAATTTTTTCTTTATATGGAACAAAAAAAGACCTCCTGCACAAAAATGTGCAGAAAGCCTTTTTTGAGGTTAGGCGTTTTTGAACTTCACTCGAAGTTCCTTATCATCCTCAGAAATAACCTCGAAAATACATTCTTTGAGTTGCCGCTCAAAGTCCGAAGAATCCTTGACATATTCAGACTTCTTATCCCAGCCAACCAGGCTACATTGGAAGAGAGAAGTAATCTCTACCAGTTTTGCTCCAATAGCCTTGGCATTTTGGATAGCAGCAGCCAACATGCGAGAAGTCCATTCTTCCCATTCATAATGGCCAAGGTTGCTAAGAAGCTTTTTGTAAATGTCATTCTTCTTCAGCTCCAGGTCCTCGTCATTCAGTTGGAGCATCACCCGCTTATGCGGATTAAGCTTCCAGCCAATGTTTTCAAGGCCTGCTGCTTCTCGAGAATTTTCGTAGTCATACATTTTATGACCTACCTCCATTTCTATAAAATATGCGCATATTATATCAAATTATACTCAAAAAGTCAATCATTTTCTTTGACAACTTCAATATCAAAAAAGATATTAAAAAATTAATATCTTTTTAACGTTCCGCACAAGTTGGATTTGCCCAATATTTTGGATAAGATTTTCCAGTTCTATAAGCTTCTTCACCACTAACAATAATATCAGCTAATTCTTGTGTATTAGTATATGATGTGTCTACTACTAAATCATAATTGTTTTCATCTAATAAATTAATACCATATTTTTCTTTATATCTTTCTATTTCTCCAAGTTTTCTTTTTCTTGTTTTTTGAATTGCTTCATCTACTGTCTCATATTGATCTTCTGAACCACGTGTTGTATCATAAAATACTCTTTTTCCTGCAATTGCTTCATTAACAGTTAATCTGATTGCATATGAATCTGGTACATTACTCCATGCAAGTCGTGAATCAATAATATAAACATCGTTTGGTCTTTCTTTTTCGTTAATCTCTTTTCCTTTTCTTGCAATTTCATCATCAATTAATCCATCTATTGATTGCAATTTTGCCATAAACTCTTTATCATTTTGAATGTCTGCTAAACTTACATTTATTCTGTCTGGATATCTTTTTAAATATTCTTTTTTTACAGTTTCTCTAAATACATCACCAACAGATATTATATAAACATTAAATCCTTGTTTTTCATATTTACTTTTTATCTCTTTTACTACTGTTGACTTTCCACTTGCTGGTTCTCCAGATATTGTTATAATTTTATTTCTTATATTTTCCAACTTTATAATCTCCTTTTTACAAAATATCTTTTATATTTTACCATTTTTTTAGGCTTTTGTCAACTTCTGTAAATACTTTATGTAATTGTGTAGAAATAAAAAAACATTATATCTAAATTATAAATATAATGTTTTTTACTCATATTCTATGATATTGAAGCATCATAAATTTTAACTATTACATCATGTAATTTTTGATCAAATTCTTCTTGTGATTGGTTTGCATTTAAATCTTGTAATAATGCTCTTGAGAAACTTGCAATCATTCTATTATTTTTAGCAAGTAATTCAACTGCTTTATCTATATCATATCCACCTGAAAGTGCTACTATTCTTACAACACATTCATAATCATATAAATCTAGATAATGATTTGCAACTGTTGGAATTGTAAATTTAAACATAATTTTATCTTCTTTATTCCATGTTTTTAATTTTTCAATTATTTCTGCTTTTAATATTTCTTCACATTTTTCTTTTTCAGGAGCATTTATATCCACTTCTGGTTCAATAATTGGAACTAATCCAGCATCACATATTGTTTTTGCAAATTCAAATTGTTGTGCAACTATTGCTTTTATTCCTTCTACATTTGGTTCGTAAATTACTGATCTCATTTTTGTTCCAAATACATGTTTTTCAACTGCTTCTTTTAATTCTGTTTCGAGTTCTGGAATTGGTTTCATTAATTTAACACCATTATTTTGTTCTGCTAATCCTTTATCAACTTTTAAGAATGATACTATTTTCTTTTCATTCCATAAGTAATCTGCTGTAAATTCTCCATTTACTTTTGAAAGCATTGTTTTTTCAAATAATATTGCTCCAATTATATGTTCATTTGTAAATGATTTACTTGTAAATACTCTTTTTCTCATTTCATGTATTAAATCAAACATTTTTTCTTCAGTATTATAAGCTGTTTCTGGTATCCCATAAGCTTTTAATGTTTTACTGCTACTTCCACCACTTTGGTCTAATGCTGCAATAAATCCTCTTTTGTCTTTTATAATTTCATACATTTCATTATTCATTTTTATTACCTACCTTTTCATAAGATTTGACATTTTAGTTATATCACAACAGAAAAATCTTATCAACTATTTTTTTAAATAATAATGTCTAATTGGTTTTAAATTGTCATCTAATTCATAACAAATTGGATTTCCTGTTTGTAATTCTAACTTTATAACATCTTCATCACTCATGTTGTCTAGATATTTTATAAGTCCTCTTAAACTATTTCCATGTGCTGCTATAATAACATTTTTACCTTTTTCTAATTCTGGTTTAATATCTGAGTTCCAGTATTCAACAACTCTTTTAATTGTATCTATTAAATTTTCTGTTTTTGGTAATTCGTCTTTTGCTAAATCTTTATATTTTGGATCATTTCCTGGATATCTTGGATCTGTTTCTTCTAATTCTGGTGGTCTAACATTTGTGCTTCTTCTCCATAAAAGAACCTGTTCTGCACCATATTTTTCTTTTGTTTCGTCTTTATTTAGTCCTTGTAATGCACCATAATGTCTTTCATTTAATTTCCAACTTCTTTTTATTTCTATATTCTCTTCTCCCATTTCTTTCAAAATGTAGTCAAGTGTATTTTCAGCTCTTTTTAAAACAGATGTAAATGCTAAATCAAAATGAAATCCTTGTTCTTTTAATACTTTTCCTGCCTCTTTTGCTTCTTCTACTCCTTTTTCTGATAATTCAACATCTGTCCATCCTGTGAATTTATTTTCTAAATTCCACATACTTTGACCATGTCTTACTAATACTAATTTAATCATTTTTAATCACATTCCTTTCTTACAGTTTTCAATCATATTATAATTATTTCTAAAAGTAATGTCAATATCTATAATGTCCAATAATATCTGTTTTTACTTCAAGTATATCTTCCTCATATGCCCTTTGAACTGGGCTAGCATGATGTATAATAAATGGTATTCCATTTTTATTTCTTTTATCAGATATAATTCCTATATGATTTTTAAATACAATAATATCTCCGCCTTGCCATTTTTTAAAATCTTTTATATCTGTTGTTAATGAAATTGCATTATTATCAAAATATATTTTTAAATTCCTAACTCTCCTAAAATCAATGTTTTTATCTATTTTTTCTATATTATATTGTGATTGATGTTCAACAATATCTGCATTTACAAGTTCTTGTAAATTATATCCAGCTCCCAATAGTCCAAAGCCCACTACATCTGTACATACTCCATATTCATCATTTGGATATCCTGTATTATAATATTTGCTTTTATATTTAGGCTTTGTTGCAATATATTTTCTTACATTTTCTAATATATCTGTTTGATCATCTATACCATCTCCATCTTTATCTGTTTTACTTATATAATCTTCTATTCCAAAATCTTTATTAGTATATTTTCTGTGTGGTATAAAATTAAATAAATATAAGAATGCAAAAGAAATTATTATAAAAATTACCAATATTATAAAAATTAATATTTTCTTTTTCATTCAACCATCTCCTTTTGTCTAAATTATATCTCTTATTTATAAGTAAAACAATTAAAAATTTATTAATGTTTATAACAAAATAACATAGCTACCCTTTGTTCTCGCCTAATTTGAGTTTTCTGCAAAAAGCAAAAAAACTCATGTAATACATTTCTGTAAAACATGAGTTTTTGCTATTCAGTTGTCCTTACCTCCCCAAATTGAGAATCCACCTTTGTGGAATGTTTTTTCGTGTGTTTTTCTATCCACTAACTGTAAAACACCAGGATTCTGATGATGATGCCAAACATAATTTCTTGGAGTTTCTCCAATTTCTAATGCTTTTATGTCATTTTTTGAAAGATTGAGTTTTTGTCTCAGTCGAGTATTTGTTCGAACATCTTTATACAGTTTTTTATTGCAGATAAGAAAATGATAACTTCTTGATTTCCGATAGTCAGTAATTTTTAGTCTTACTTTGTACTTCGATTTAAAGATTGGAAAACCTTTACTGTCAAAATGTACTTTAGTTACTCCATGAATTTGATTTGCCATACCAGGAAGTCCAAGTTTTAATCTAGGAAAATAATTAATTTGATTGATTTCTTTGACTTTTTTTAATTTTTTAGAATTTCCAAAAATCTCTGTAAACCAAGTTTTTTGTCTTTTCCGTTTTTCTTTTGCTAATCTTTTAATAATATAGAAACTACCTTCTCTTATAATTATCATAAAAATTAACAGAAAAAACTTTACTCCAATATACTGCACTAGGATACAAACAATAATTTTCCACCAATTCACGTGCAATGCTTCTAAATAAAGAGATTGTACTACAAATGATAATAAAATTTCACTTGTTTGGGCATAATTATTTTTCTTCCGCAAAATTAATTTAATTGATAACCAAATTTCCAAAATTGACAATACTATACTAGTGATAAAAACAACTTCTCGCATATTTTTTCCTCCTACATATTTATGTTTGCGAGCCTTACCAAAAGTTAACTTTGTTATTATACTCCTTATTTAAGATATAGTCAATATTTTTTATATTTTAAAAATAATCTGATATATATGGTACATCTTGTTTTACAGAATTTTCAAGCATTTCTACAATTTTCTTATCTGTTTTAATTCTTCCTATCTTATATAAATATTCTGGTCTTTTGTACCCCATAAGCATTGTAGTCATTGTTTGTATACTAATCTCATCATTACATGTTTCGTTAATTTTTTCAACGTTTGCCTTTCCATCTTTATCTATATTAATACAAAATGTTCCTTGATTTTCTTCAAGCATTGGATCTGTAAGCACAAATTTCCAAGTTCTATTTTCATTATGATTTTTTTTAAATCTGTATTCTTTCATAAATCCAACAAAATCAACAATTCTTGCCATAAAATATGGTGATATAGTTTCTTTTATACTTGAATCTTCTAATAAAAACGATAATTTTTCATCTGTGTATGTATTTCCTTCTACTTTATCAATCATAGAGAAATGTGCTGAAATGAAATTCCACAAACCTGTTCTTGCTTCTTCATTATTAAATATCATATCTTTTATATGAAATATTTCTTCAGATATCCAATATATAACATATCCATCTGGTTCACCATTTTTATTATAATAAATTGCTGCCATCATATCATCAGGATCCCATAACCAGTATTCATTCCATGCTAAATCATCTCTTAAAATAGCTCCATTTGTGTGCATTGCAAATTTTTCATAAGTTTCTTTTAGTTCTTCACTATCATATTTTACTCTTTTTACATTTCCTGACACTTGATGATTTTTAGGTAATTGGTAATCACTTATTTCATATGTAATTTTATTTGATACGATTTCCCAACCTTTTCTTCTATAATATGGTATAGAATATGGATATAAATATGAAATATATTGACCATTTTCTTTCATTTTCTTCAATGCTGTTTCTAATAATTTGTGCATTAATCCTTGATTTGAATATTCAGGATATGTTCCTACTCCTGTAAGTCCTCCCATATTATATGTTTTATTAAATATTCTTATTTTCATTGGATATACTGCAACTTGTGATACTAATGTATCTCCGTCAAACCAGCCAATTACTTCTGCTCTTTGAAATGTAGGAAATTTTGCTCTAATTATTTCTTTTTCTTCCCAATCAATCGAATCTAATTCTTGATCAGTCACTTGAAAAACATATCTTAAAAGATCGTTATATTGTTCCATATATTCATTTCCGACTTCTTTCATTTTTAGCTTTTTGTTGTTATTCACTTTAATTTTTCCTCCTTATTGTTTTTCATGTATAAGTATATCAATCTATAAAAATAAAAACAAGCAATTTTAAAAATTACTTGTTTTTATTTTTAGAAAAAATTTTAATCTCCAACTTCAATTCCATTTGCTTCTTTTATATTCATATTTAATTGTTGTCTCTTTTGTTGAATTTCTTGTTGTTGAGCAGATAACCTTTGCTGAGCAGCTTCAATCATATTGCTTTTGATTTCATATCCTTTATTTATTATTCCTCTATATGTTCTTTTTCCTGTTTCCATAGTGTCTTTTACATATGTTGTAACTACTTTTTTTGAGTTATCTACTCCAGTTATAATCATTCCTCTAGTATCTTTTCCAAATTGTATAACATTATCTTTGGTCGTTTGTGCAACTTGAATTGCTTGAGCTTTCTTTTGATTAACTCCTACCAAAATTGCTTCTTTCCTTTTAGCAACTGCTTCTTTAGCATTTGCTAATTTATTACTTATAAATTCTTGTGCTTTTGTTGCCATTTGTTTAGTATCTGCAATTTTATCTTTAGCAAAATCTTGTGCATATAATCCTAAAATTTGTACATCTTCCACCTTATCTTTTACAAAATCCTGTGCATATAGTCCTAAAATTTGTGCATCAGCTATCTTATCCTTTGCAAAATCTTGTGCCATTAGTGCCAAAATTTGCGCATCTTCTATCTTATCTTTTACTGTAAAAGCCATATTTTCTTTAGTTTCACCAACCTTTGCTTTTGACATATCAGCATATTCAAGCATTGCTTTTTTAAATAGTGAAACTTTTTGAACTGCATTTTCTTGAGTATTTGCTAATTTTTCTGCATATCCTTCTACTTTTTCTTCAACACTTTTTTCTATATCTGCTCTCTTTTGCACAGCTTTATCTAAAAAAGTTTTTCTTTTTGAATCAATCTCTGATTTTATCTTTGGAATTTCTTCATTACGTATTTGTCCAATTTGTGTTTTTAATGGTTCAATAACACCTTTAACAAATTTTTTTGTTCCATTAAACTTATTAAAAATATTTCCTAAAGCTTTTGCAAAAATATTTTGCTTTGGAATTGTCATTAATTGTTTATTTTTATTAGAAGAGATTTCTTCTAACATCTTTTTTCTTTCAGCCATAATTTGCTCATATTCATTTTTACAAGATTCAATTGCTTGTTTTATTTCTTCTCTTCTTGCTTGTAACTCTTGTGCATGTGTTCTACTAATATCTGTTGGATTATTTTCTATATGACTTTTCAATTCTTCTGTTTTCTGTTGAAGTGTTGACATATCACCACTTTTTAATGCTTGAACTATTTCTTTTTCTAATCGTTGTTTTGTTTTTGCAAATTCTTTATTTTCAGCTGCCATTTTTACCTTATTTCTTTTTTGCTCTAACAGTATTCCATTTTCATCAAGTTCAAATTGTGCTTTTTTCTCCATTATATCTTGTAAAATTTTATCATATTCCTCACTAGCTTCTGCTAATCGTTTCTCGAATTCTTCAACAATTCCTTCTCTATCAGCATTTTGATTTGCATATTCTTGTTCTATTTTTTCCAATTTTGCTCCAAATTTTTTTGCTTGTTCAATAAGTTCTTTGCTTTTTGAATCCACAATTGTTTCAATTTGATCTTTGCTTTCTCTTATTGCTAATTGGGCATTTATTTTGGCTAATGTAACTTGTGTATCTGCTAATTCTTTTAGTAATTGTGTAAATTTAATTTGTTCTTCTGTATCTTTATTTTGTTCATCCATATATTATCCTCTACCTTTCACTTTCAAAATTTTCTTCTAAATCTAATTCTTTATCAATTTTCATTCGAATTTCATTTTCTCTTTCTTCATAAGCTTTTTTCATTCTTTTTAGCTCTTCTGTACTTAATTTGCTCCAATCAATAATTCTACCATCAATAATATCTTTTTTTAAATCGCTTTCCATTATAAATTCTCCTTTAATATCAATCTTTTATAGTTATATCATATAAATGCAAGTATAACAATACATTAATTTATTTATATTATTAAGTTTTGATTACATTTTTGTTACATTTATGTTGCATTCTCTTTCTTTTTATCATAATCATCCATAAAATGATGTATTTCTTCATCTTTAACATAAGAAATAAGAGTATTTAAATTAACATTTTTAGTACTATTATAAATATTCATGTCAACCTTATCATAAACACTTCTCAATTGCTTTAGGAGTTTCTTCATTTCTTCTCTTTTAGAACCTCCACCACCATTGTCACACATAGTACAATGTTCTGTAAATCTGCAAGCACATTGAATAAAATGCAAATCATTTCTTTCTCTCCATTTTATAATATTTTTTACGATATGTTGTTATTATGCTTTTTTCTATTTCTTCATATCTTTCCATTTTTCAATTCCTTTACTTAATCTTATCTTTCATCTGGCTGTTTTTTTCTATTTTTTAAAACTTGTTTTAATCCTTGTATTCCTTGAAGATTTATCAAACCATTTTCTATTTGTTTTGCAAATTCTTCTAAAGTCATTTTTTTAAAAGAATTTGTTTCATCTGAAAATAAATAGATATCTTTTCCACCTTTTACATTTACAACAATACATAATTCATAATGTTTCTTGCCATCATTTTCTCTATAACAATCAATCATATTAATTTTATACTTTTCTTCTTTGGAAAATAATAATCCATCTTTATTTTCATTTCCAATTAAATCTTCCATTCTCCACTTTCTGTCAGCATATCCCATTTCTGGACTTGTATATGCTTCTGAATTTTCTAAAACAAACTGAACCTTTTGCCCAAAATCTTTAAACATTGGTAAATGCATCTTTATTAGTTCTAGATATTCATCTGTATAATATGATTTTTCTGATATATGTCCTTGTTTTTTATCAATTTGGTCTAATTCAGTTCTACTTATTAATTCTTGTTCCACACCTTCAATAGGAATTCCAAAATATTGTGTTCTCAATTGTGCTTTTATATTTCTCATATCTTCTTGTAAATCAAATCTATATTTTCTTCCATCTTCTGTTATTAAAACATTATAAATATGTGGACATTTTCTAAAATCTTCTTCATCTATTACTGATTCTATATTTACTCCAAGTTCTTTCATAACATAAGAAAATATGTAAGCAATTGATTTACAAATTGCAGTATTATTTTCTAAACATCTGTTTAAATCATCTTCACTTCTACTATGATCATATATCTGTTTTCTTGTTTTGGAATTTCCAAACGAAAAATCTAAATCAAACGCAAATTTACTTCCTAAGTCCCAATATATATACCTTAACTTTTCTATACTTGAAAATCCTTCTGTTTCTTTTTTTTACCTTTTCAACATATTTTTCTAATGAGCTCATTTATTTCACCTTTTTGCTTAAAAATTTTCTTTATAACTTTCTATAACAAGTATTAAAAGCCATTCTTACTGTTCCATCTGATGCTTTTACTGCAAATAATCTTATTATAGTTCCATCAGCATTATAATTATAAAATGTTGCTTTACTTCCAATATTAGTTGTATCTATTACTATATTTCCTGATTCATCCGCTTCCAAATTTATAGTTTTATTTTCTGTACTTTGTGTACTCTTAGTATTTGATTTTTGAGTAGATAAAGTATTATTTGAATTTGTTTTATTATCATTATTTCTTCCTTTCGTATAACATAGATTAAGTTGGAAAAAATAATTTTCCAACTCTACTATTATTTCTTTAGTCTTAAAGCATTTAAAACAACAGTTAAACTACTAATTGTCATAGCAAAAGCAGCAACCATTGGATTCATTTCAATTCCAATAGGTTCTAATATCCCACATGCAATTGGAATCATACAAATATTATAGAAAAATGCCCAGAATAAGTTTTGTTTTATATTTTTAATTGTTTTTTCACTAATTTCTATTAATTCATTTATTTTTTCTATATTATCATTCATTAATATTACACTTGCAGAATCCATTGCAATATCTGTTCCTGATGAAATCGAAACACCTATATCTGCTGTTACTAAACTTATACTATCATTTATTCCATCACCACACATTATTACAATTCCATCTTTTTTTAATTCTTTTATCTTTTCTGCTTTTTCTTTTGGTGTAACATTTGAAATTACTTTTTCTATTCCAATTTGTTTTGCAACAATTTCTGCTGTTTTCTCATTATCACCTGTTAACATTACTACATTAATATTTTTATCCTTTAATTCTTTTATTACATTTTCAATATTATCTTTTAATATATCTTTTACACCTATTAATGCAACTAATTTATTGTTTAAACTTACAAATAATATGCTATTACCATCATTAACTAATTGTTGTTCATCTTGCTCATTTGGAATTATTACTCCATTTTCAGTCATTAATTTTCTATTTCCAATTAAATATTTATCATTATTTTGCATTATTGCTTCAACACCAAAACCTGCAATTGCTTTAAATTCTTTTAAATCTTCAAATTCTATTTTTTCTTCTATTGCTTTATTAACAATTGCTCTTGCTATTGGGTGTTCTGATTTTTTCTCAATACTTGCTATATTCTTTAAAAGTTCTTTTTCCTCTAAATTGCTATAATTATATATTTTAGAAATACTTAATGTTCCTTTTGTTAATGTTCCTGTTTTGTCAAAACATATTGTCTTTGCTTTATGAAAATTCTCTAATGCTTCACTTGTTTTTACTAAGATTCCTTTTCTGCTCGCATTTCCAGAAGCTATTACTATTGCAAGTGGTGTAGCTAGTCCTAAACTACATGGACAAGCAACTACTAATATACTTACAAATATGTTTATTGCAAGTGCTATATCTTTTGATATAATTAACCACAACACAAATGAAATTATAGATATAACTAATACTACTGGAACAAAATATCCACTTATCTTATCTGCTATTTTAGCAATAGGTGCTTTCGTAGCTGTTGCATTTGCTACTAATCTTACTATTTCTGAAACTGTAGATTCTTTGCCAATTTTTTCTGCCTTATATTTTATTGTTCCTTCATAATTTATACTTCCTGCTATAACTTTAGAGCCTATCTCTTTTTTTGCTGGCTTACTTTCTCCAGTTATAAATGCTTCATTAATATGTGTTACACCATCTATAATTTCACCATCTACAGCTATTTTTTCACCTGGTTTGCATATTACAATATCTCCTTTTTGAATTTCATCTAATGTAACATCAACTTCTTTTTCTTCTCTTATTATTGTTGCATTATTTGGAGTTATTGTCATTAATTCTTGTAATGCTTCTTTTGTTTTGTCTTTATTTTTGCTTTCAACAAATTTACCTATTTTTATAAAAAATATTACAATAGCAGCTGATTCATAATACAATTTTTCAACATACATTGTATGTCCTTGTAAAATTCGTATTGTTCCATATATACTATATACATAGCTTGCTAATACTCCTATCATAACTAGAGTATCCATATTTGGTGTTTTATGAATTAAATTTTTATATCCATTTTTTATTATGTCTTTTCCAAATAATATTACAATTGTTGTTAATATTAATAATGATATTGCATAATTAATTGGATGTGTAATCATATTCAAAAATGGAATAACTGGTAAACCTACCATGTGAGACATTGAAATATATAATATTAATATTGATATTACACTTATTCCTATTAATTTATATTTTTCATTTGATTTCTTCTTTTCTTCTTTTTCAAAATTATCTATTCCTAAACTTGTAAATCCTGCTTTTTCAACAAATCTTTCTACTTGTTCTAATGTTAATTTTTTTTCGTCATATTCTATATTTGCATTATTCATAACAAGATTTACTACTGCTGTTTTTATTCCATCTTGTTTATTTAAGTATTTTTCTAAACCTGATGAACATGCTGAACATGTCATTCCATCTATTTTTAATAATACTTTCTTCATACTTTTTTCCTTTCTTAGTTTGCTTTAAATCCTGCATCCTCAACAGCTTCAATTAACTCTTTTTCACTTACTTGTGTTTCATCATATTTTATATCTGCCTTTTTCTCTTCTAAGCTCACTTTTGCATCTTCTACTCCATCAACATTATTTAATACCTTTTCTAATCTTGTAGAACATCCTGTACAGTGCATTCCTTCTATATTTAATTTTACTTCTTTCATTTAATTTTCCTCCTTATAATAATCTTTATTATCTATAACCTTTATTTTATTTTTTATCATATTCATCCAACAAGAATAAATATATTCTCCTTCTTCTTGTGGTGTGAACTCTATTTCATTTGTACCAACATCTAATTTTTTATCAATTTTAATATAAATTTTTTCCATTAACGTAATCTCCTAAATAACTCCATTACTTCATCAATAATTTCTGTATTACCAGATTGAATTTCTGTTAATACACAACTTTTTATATGACTTTCTAATATTGAGTTTTCTACACTTTCTAATGATTTACTTATTGCTGATAATTGAATTAATATATCTGCACAATATCTATCATCTTCAATCATTTGTTTTATTCCCCTTATTTGACCTTCTATTATGTTTAGTCTTTTGGTTAAAGATTTTTTTTCTTCTTCTGTTCTGTGTGTTGACTTTTCACAACTTTCACATTTGCTACATTTTTCACACTTCATATATTCACTTCCTTTATTTTTTGATTTTATCTGCAAGTCATTATACACCCCATAGGGGTATGTGTCAACATCTATTTTTTATATTTTTTCTATTATATAAAAAAACAAGTCAGTCATCACATTTGTGATTAGCTGACCTGTTTTTATTGTTTAATATTGTTTAGCTAACAGACAAGTAAAACTCAACCTGTTTACTCTGAAGTTTCTTAGCATCAGATTTGACATCTTTAAAAATCTTCTCTAATGCCATGATATTCTGAGCATGAACATCTACTTGAACTTCAACAGTGCCCATAGCAGAAACATCCCAAACAGAGGAATTTGGAGAAATGCTAACATTTCCGTTAGCAAAAACATCTCCTAAAACACAAATGTCTTTAAGGATTACATCTCCTTCTACTCTGACATCATTTCCGATAGAGCGAGTAATTGAAAAATCTTCGCCAGCATGCACATTAAAGAAATCTGCATGATTGGCAAAAAAACTTTCACCAACGTCAATATCGTAGCCATTTGCATTACTACCTTTTTCCATATACACATTACCAGTAATACAAATATCAGTGTCAAGTTCTGCACCAGGCATAACTACGACATCACACTCAAATCTTTTTTCGTTATTCATTGTATTTTTTCCTTTTCTTTTTAAATCAAATGTTTTTCACAAGAATTCCGTCTAAAATCTGGCAATTTTTACTGAATCATCTTCAATTTTGATATCTCCATCTAATGCACAGAGATTACAACATCAAACTGTTATTTTTGTTTCATATATGAAACCTCCTTATTAAAAAAGCATGTTTCGAACCAATATATTATACTCTAAAATACAATATTTGTCAATTAGAACAAAGCGACGCAGTCGCTCTTTATTCTCACCCGATTTGAGTTTTCGACTAAAAGAAGAAAATCTCAAAGGGCTAGCGATTGTAGCTTTTATATACTAGGAAGTTCAGGGAACTTCCTAGTATATAAAAACACTGGCAAGTCAGCAATCACATTTGTGATTAACTGCCTTGCCAGTTAGAACGTTTTTAATTAAATTTCTTCAGTTGCATCTCCTTGATATGACATTCTTCACCAGTCCGAATTTGTCCTTCAGACATCAGGTATTCTGCATTGACGTTTTCAAAGCAATCAACCAGATCTGAGCCACAGCATGCTTTAACCAGTGTTCTTGTTGCCAAAGTTACAGTACCAAAAGACTGTACGTTTCCGAGGTCACAGCCATTTTCGGCAATAACTTCTACATCGCCAAAAACAGAATCTGCTGCACTATACCCCATAATATATGCGGTAGCTCCAGCTGAAACTTTTCCAACAATACACATCTGTCCAACAAAAATGTTTTCATCAGACAACATATTTCCGATTTCACACATATTGCCAATGGTAATATCATTATCGGCTTCGATATTACCTTCGATTACAACATGGTTGCCCACGGTAACTTTAGGAGCCTTAATATTACCTTTAACATGACTATTATTGGCAATAGTCACAGGTAAAGTACTCAGGACATCTTCATAGTATTCGCCAGAAATAATGCTAATTGCCCGTTCTTTATTCTGTTTCATAAATGAAACCCTCCATAAAAAATTGTAAATATACGGATATTTTCATTATACCTCAAAATACTGTTTTTGTCAATTTTATATAATCGTTATCACTACTTTTGAAATTTATTATTTCCTGATTTTTTCATGATATAATGTGTTTCTGTTTCCATTGTCTTTCCAAATTCAATTCTTTCAAATAATTTCATTGCAGGACTTTCTTTAAAACATTGCAAAAATACATCTTTATCATTGTTCTCAAACAATATTTCTTTTAATACTGCTGTTCCAATACCATTGTTTTGGTATTCTGGCATTATACAAATGTTCGCTATTTCAAAAGTATTATCATCTTTATTCTTTCCATTATAAAAACCTACCAATTTATCATTCAAATATATCAATTCTATATTTTTTGAGTTTTCTTTCATAAATTTATTAAATAACTTATTTTGATTTTCTTCATTCCATTCTCCATAAATTTCTTCTATATATTTATGATAAACTTCCTTTTTTAAATTATATATAAATTTGATTTCATCTTGTTTACCATTTTTATATGGTTTTAGTTCCAAATTTTTAACACTACGACCTAATCTAATTTTCTTTTCTATAATCCTATTACTATTCATGCTTTCAACTTTATCTCTTTTTATGTGGTCAAAATTACGATTCTCTTCTCAACTCCTCGTATCTAACCATTCAAATTCGCGTACCCTGTCGTTCTTCATTAAAACAGTTATAATATCAAGGGTTTTGAGGCTTTTATTCGCCATTTTTTCTTATTTTTCGTATTTTTCATAATCTTATGTAAGTGTTCATACATAAGTTTTTTAAGTTTTTGCGGTTATAATATATAACCTCCTTAAAACTTTTCAAATTATATCATAAAATTTAATTTTTTTCTATAAAATTATAGAAAAAAGAGAGATAAATTCTCTTTAAAGTATATCTCCCTTTCTTCTTTTTATATATTGAATTAAATAATTGTATTCATCTTCATATTTAAACTTAACTTTAATTTTCTTATCTTCATAAACATATATATCATCTATTAGTCCATCTATAAGTTCTCTTGATAATGAATTTACATTCTGATATTTTTCAAAATATTCAATCCATTCTCCAGAGGTACTCATTTTGTCTAAATTCTGTAATTCTTTATAGTTTTCTTCAATATATGCTTCATTTTCCCTTATTTGCCTTCCGTATTCTTGGGTGTAGTCATTATATTCCTTTTCTGTAATAATGCCTAATTTCCAATCCTCGTAAGCCTCTTTTCTTAACTTTCTTTTAATATTCAATGTTTCTTCACATTTATTGATATTTTCTAGCAAATAACTTCTACGATTATCATTAAATGTTTTACTATCTATTTGTCCTTTTATTCTTTTCATATCTATTATAAGTCCAATTTGAACTTTTACGCTTTCTAAAACTGCTTTTTCTAATTCATCATTTTTTATACTATGCTTTGTACAAATTTCTCCACCAGACCTCATATATGCAGAACACATATAATGATAATAATTTCTAGGTTGTCCTTTATATTTTCCTGGTATCTTTTTACTCATTGCCCTTTGGCAATCTCCACATTTAATATGTCCTGCAAATATGGATATTTTTCCATCTGTATTCATTCTTGTATCTCTGTCTAGTATTGCTTTTTGTACCTTATTAAATGTATCTCTATCTATAATTGCATCATGTGTATCTTTTACAATAATCCATTCTTCTTGTGGTACTAATACTCTTTTATGTATTTTATAACTAATTAGTTTTCCTTTGTTTTGAACTAAATCTCCACAATACATTTGATTTCGTAAAATATCTCTAATTGTTGTTGAACACCAAGAATATGTAACTTTATCGGTATTATTCTTAAATGGTGTTTTCATTTTTAAATCTATTGCTCTATGTCCTGTTGGATTTAATATTCCTAATTCATTTAATTTTTTTGCTATTGCTGTTCTTCCATATCCATTTAAAGTAAGTTCATATATCATTCTAACGACTTTTGCTGCATCTTCATCAATAATTAAATGATGTACATCATCTGGATCTTTGATATATCCATAAGGTGCATAAGCTCCAACATATTCTCCTTTTTTCATTTTTACATTTAATACTGCCTTTATTTTATTTGATATATCTCGACAGTATTCGTCATTTATTAAATTTTTAAAAGGTACAATTATGCTATTAACTGATTCAGGATTTTTTATGCTATCTATTTGGTCATTAACTGCAATAAATCTTATATTATATAAAGGAAATACTTTTTCAATATAATTTCCAACTTCAATATAGTTTCTTCCTAATCTTGATAAATCTTTTACAATAACAGTATTAAATTTCTTTTCATATAAGTCTTCTAACAATTTTTCAAATCCTGGTCTATTAAAAGTAGTTCCAGAAAATCCATCATCTGTATAATAATCATATACTTCAATATCTGAATTATCTTTTAAAAATTGATTTAATAACATTCTTTGATTTGTTATACTATTACTTTCTTCTTTATCTCCATCTTCTACTGATAATCTTATATATATTGCTGCTTTATATTGATAACTTTTCACATTATCTTTTTCTTCTTTATTATATTTACTTTGTCTAGGCATTAGTATTTCCCCCTTCCTTTACAATTTTCAAATAATCTATTGCTAATTTAAAAGCGTCTTCATACTTAAATACTAATTTAATTTTTCTACCATCATTATTGATATAAATTTTTTCTATTAAGTCATTTAACATTTCTTTTGTAATCTTCCTTTGATTTTTATATTTCATTAAAGTATCTACCCAGTTATTTTCAGCAACATTCTTATAACTTAATCTTGCCTCCATTAAATTTGCTTTTTCTTTTTTAATTTGTTCCTTTATATTTTCTTCCTCTTTAACATTCTCTCTGATAAAAGCAATATATTCTTGCTCGTCAATTTCCATATCTCTGAATTTTGTGAAATATTTTGTTCTTTCTTTATCAAGTCTTTCTAATTTATTTTTTAAATTCTCAACATTCTCTTTTATTTTGTCTGCATATTCTTTATTTTCTTTAACAGATAATCTTGCATTTTCAAATCCATTTAGTAAATCTATATGATATTTAATACTTCTAAAAATACATATTTTTAACTTGTCCACATCTATTACATAAGGTTTATCATTTTGATTATTGCATTCTTTACATTCCAATACATATTTTTCAATTTCAGTATCATTTATCATACTTTTTTCTTTTATAGTTGCTACTAATGGCTTATTACAATTACTGCAAAATACAATTCCGTCAAATATAGAAATATTTTCTATTCTTCTGTTCCAATTAAACTTTCTATCTTTTCTTATTTTTTGTATATTAAAAAATCTTTCTTTTTCTATAATTGGTTCATGTGCATTTTCAATTATAATGTAATCTTCTTCATCGTTTTTTAATCTCTTATGTACTTTATAACTAATTCCTCTTGTCTTGTTTTGAACTAAATCCCCACAATAAACTCTATTATCTAATATCTTTCCGACAATACTTGCTGTCCATTGTTTTGCAACTTTACTACTTGATGATGTGATTTTTAAAATCTTACAGTTATATTCGCTTGGTGTTAATACATTTTTTTTATTTAATTCTTTAGTAATTAACACATTACCAATTCCAGATTCGCATAAATCAAATATTCTTCTAACAACACTTGCTGAAGCCTCATCTACTATTAGTTTGTGTTTATTATTTTCATCTCTTATATAGCCAAAAGGTGGTATTCCCCCTATATATTTCCCCTCTTTTTTCATAACCTCAAATGTCTTTATCAATTTATCTGATACATCTTTGCAATACATTTCATTCATTATATTTTTTAAAGGAAAAATAATATCATCTACTGACTTTTTATCTTTATAACTATCTATCTTTTCACAAACAGATATAAATCTTATATTATCTTTCATAAATGAATTTATCTTATTTCCAACTTCAATATAGTTTCTTCCAAAACGAGATAAATCTTTTACTATAACTGTATTTACTATTTCTTTTTCTATATCTTTCATCATTTTCTTGAAAGCAGGTCTATCAAAAGTTGTTCCAGAAAATCCGTCATCAATATAATATTCTTTAACATTAAGTTCTTTATTTTGTTCCAAATACATATTTAAAAGTTCTTTCTGATTGATAACACTATTACTTTCTGCTTTATCTCCATCTTGAACTGATAATCTAATATATACGGCAACATTCCATACTTTTGATTTATTTATTTCAATATCATATTTACTTTTTCTACCTCTTTTCATTTTCTAAAACCTCCTACACCCAAATAGTAGCATAACCTTTGATTTTATCCTATTTTACTAAAATTCCTCAATTCTAAAATTTACACATTTTCTTACAAGTTCTGATGGATTATTGTTCATAAAATAAGTTAGTAAATCAATTTCTTTTGCTTGTTTTACTACATCTTTTGGTACAAATTTAGACATGTTTTGCACCTCCTTTTTCTTTATCTTGCATCTTTATTTCGTTCTTTTTTGACCTCATTATCTCTAATAATGTCTATCGTATCATCTACTGAAAATTCTAAAGCTTCTCTTAAATTACCATCACAAGATAACCAATCGTCATAACATTCTTCTAATATATCTTCTCTTTTTAATAATGTTTTAAGTTCAAATTTTGATAATTCTTTGTTATATATTAGATAATCTTTCATTTCTATGATACAAGTTAATTTGTAACTATTATCCATTATTTCATCAGCAGATAATCCTCTTAAAGTATCTTTAAACTCGTTTACTTCTCTTTCTAATTTTTCAATTAATTTATTTTTTAATTCTTCATTTTCCATAAAATATCACACTCTCTTTCTTTTTTTGCATAATAAAAAGGACAGATTTTTTTAATTATCCGTCCCTTTAAACTAATTTAATTTTAACATTCCCATATTATTTAAGTAGATTAATGCTTCTTTAAAACCCAACTTAAAACTTTCTTTTAACTCAATAACATCAAGTTCAGTTTCATAATCAAGTACATTAAGCATTGCATATTGTTAATCATCTCTCAATTCTATTGGTTCTTTTTCTTCTAAAAATGTTCTTACATTTTGGTATTTATACTTTAGTTCTGATATCTTTTTATTTAATGTTTGATAATCTTCTCTATCTTTTAATGCTTGTGCTTTATGAACTTCTAAATACTCTAAAAAACCTTCTTCATAATTATCAAAAAAAGTTACCTACAATTTCTTCTATACCTTTATTCTCCTATTTCCATCAATATTTTTTTACTATCAACTATCCCTAATTTATAATAATGTTTACAAAGTAGGTCAGTTTCATTACCAATGGCAAGTTCAAATTTATTTAATTTAGCAATTATTGGGTCTAACTTTTTTTCATCTTTAACTACTTTTTTAATCAAATTAATCAATTCTTCTTCCACTTTTAATGGCTCTGTAAATTTACCATCAAGATTCTTTTTCTTTAATAGCATTGTTTCAAAATCATCACTTATTGAATCATATAGTTGATCTAAAATAGATCTATTAAATAATTCTTCCATTTCCTTATCCCTCCTCAAACTTATTCTAATATAATCTTTTGAATTTGAGAAATGTGCAAATTATTTAATTATAAATTTGACAGAAAAAAAGAGCAATATTTTAAATATCACTCTTAAAACTACTCTATAACTTGTAATTTGTCTCTCACTTACTTTACCAAATTTATAATTTTTGTTGCCACTTTTTCAATAAATTTCTCATCATGTTCTACAAAAATAATGGTAGGATTATAATTTAGAATAGCATCTTCTATTTGTTCTCTTGTCAATATATCAATATAGTTTAAAGGTTCATCCCATATATAAATATTAGCCTGTTCTGAAATACTTTTTGCAATTAGAACCTTCTTCTTTTGACCTTCACTCATATCTTGAATATTAGTATCAAAATCAAATTGTGATAATCCCATTTTTACTAACATTGCTTTAAAAATACTTTCATTTATTTTATTATCGTAAGCAAAAGTTCTCAAATTTCCTTTTAAATCTTCTGTACTCTGAGAAACATAAGATATTTTTAAATCATTTGCAACCATAAACTCTCCATTATACTGTAATTCTTCTCCTAAAATAAGTTTTAATATACTTGATTTACCAATGCCATTTTTTCCAATTAGTGCAACCCTATCGCCATTATTAACTTCAAAAGTAATAGGGTTAAATATCGTTTCTTTACTATATTTTATCTGCAAGTTATGTGCAAAAATTAATGGATTCTTATTACTTTTTAGAGGAATAATTTTTAATGTATCATTTACCTCTATATTTTTTAACAAATTAGTCTTTTCATTTATTGCTTTTTCTATTCTTTGTTCCATAACTTTTGATTTTTTCATCATTTTATCTGCTTTATGTCCTATATATCCTTTATCTATTGTAGTTTCTGAATTATATTTTTTATTTTTTGTTTTTTCAGCCTCATTTGACCATTTTGCACAATTTTTAGAAGCTATTTCAAGTCTATTTATATCTTTCTGCAATCTTTCATTTTGTATTTTTTCAAAATTATCTTGCCTATTTTTATTTTCTTTCCAAGATGAAAAATTACCTTGTTGTATTTCTATATTAGTATTATTTATAGAAATTATATGATTTACAACTTTATCTAAAAAATTTCTATCGTGAGATACTAATATAAATCCTTTTTTCTTTTCTAAATAATTTACTAAATTATTTCGTGTTTCAATATCCAAATGATTTGTAGGCTCATCTATAAGTAAAAAGTTATTACCTTTTAAAAATAAACTTATTAAAAGTATCTTTATTTGTTCGCCACCACTTAATAAGTTAAAACTTCTATATAATACTTCAGTATCTGTATTAAGTAAATTTAATTCTCTTATAATTTCCCAATCTTCAACATTCGGAGCAATCTCATTTACTATTTCTATTGCCATTCTTTCTTTGTTTTTTACTTCAAAAGGGAAGTAATCAAACTCAACATTTTTTGATATTGCACCTTGATATTCATATTTTCCTAATAATAACTTTAAAAATGTAGTTTTACCTTTACCGTTTCTTCCAATTAATCCTAATTTCCAATCAGTATCTATATTAAATGATACATTTTCAAATATATTTTTTAGGCTTCCATCATATCCAAAAGTTAAATTGTTTACACTTATTAAAGACATCTATTCCTCCTACAAATTATTATTTTGCGAACTACTAAATTGTAATTTATAATTTGCTTATTACTTTTTTCTGTCAACTTCTTTGTTTACACTATTGCTAATAATATAGAAATTGGAAATATAGCTACTGGATAAAATTCTTATTTTCAATTTTTCAATTTAAAAATTTTCTTTTGGCGCTTAGTTTCAAATTTCCAATAACCATGATTACGATTTCGATGTTTTTTTTGAATCTTGTTTTGATTGTTTTTCATGGCTTGTTCAGCATTTAATATAATAGCTTTTTTTTCGTTGGAAACAAATTTAAGAAAAACATCATATAGGTATAGCCATCCATCGTATGAGATCTCAGTAAGCGTTGACTCTAATTTGATTTTTAAAAACTTGCAAATGCGTTTTTGTTGCTCATAAGTAAACAATTTTTTTGTTTTATCTTTGAAAGTATTTCCAGACGCTAAAAATATATATGATAAAAAATTTCTATAGTCTGTCGCATCCTCAACATCTGCTGATGTTTTTCTTTGAAAGTGAGCAAAACATATTCGTGCATTTGGCACAGGATAAAAATCTGATGGTTTAAACTCATAAATCAATTCAGCGGAAAACCAAGGTTTGTATAAAAGAGACCTCAAACTTTCGTTATAAAAAGGCTGTCCAGAATACCTTATAAAAGCTTCATACTGCATTATGAAATATATATCTTCAGGAGGATTATCATCTTCAAATACTTTTTTCATAATATCAGCAGTTATGTTAAATGGAATATTTGCACATACTTTATATGGTTCTTTTACTGATATTTTATATTTTAAAAAATCCATCTCTATTATTTGAACTTTTTTAGATTCTTTATACCTTTCAGATAAAGTTTTCGCTAATTTTGCATCAAACTCTATTGCTATAACTTTCTTGCTTTTTTTTGCAAGTTCATTGGTAATAATTCCTTTTCCAGGACCTATCTCAATTACAATATCGTCGTTACAAATATTACTCTTTGATAACAAGGTCGCTACAAGTTGTTTACTATGTAAATAATTTTGCGAATGTTCTATTCCCATAAATACCTCCTTTACAAATTACTATTTGATGAAATCATTATAGCATAAATTTAATTTTTTTAACATCTTTCTGGAGAATTTTTATCAGGAGATTTATCTTGTTTTTCTTCTTTTTCATCTCCCAACATTTCATGTTCATTTTCATTTATTTTTAATTCTGCATTTATTTCTTCTAGTTTTCGTAACTTTTCTTGTAATTCTTGTTCTTTAGGAAATTCCTTTTGAGATTCTTGCTTTGCATTTTCCATTTGAAAATATGTATTATCTAATAAATCTCTTTCGTGAGGAATATCTTTTGCAATATTCTCTAAACAATTATTTATTCTTGTTATATTTCCTATACTATCTACTCCTAAATCAATAGAATAACTGAATTTATTTTTTAATTTTAATCTAACATTTCTAGTTATTGAATCAAAACTAATTTCCATTGTAAAGCCTCTATATTCTCCTATTTCTCTTGTTTCCATACTTTTTAAATCATTTATACTTTGTAATAATCTCTTTCCTGCCTCTTGTTTTTCTGTATATATCATTCCATTTATTTTCATAGGAGAAAAACCATCTGCATTAGGTTTAGTATATTCTTGTAATTTAATTGTATCTTCTTCCATTGCTCCAATTTTATTATTAAGTCTTGCTATTTCTTCTGGAAAGTATTTTATAATCTTATCTTGCAATGAATATTTTTGATTCATAAATTCTTGTTTTAATAATTTCAATTTTGCGACATCAGTATCTAACGATGTCTTTTCTAATATTTTAGGATTTCCTGTTGCTAATGCTTTTATTTCTCCATAAGTTAATGCTTTGTCATCAATATCTTCCATTGTTCTTGCAGGTGTTTTTGATGTCATTATTTGAGAAATGAATTTTTGCTTTTGCTCTACTAATTGATACATATAACTATCAAATGTCTTTTCAGTAACATACGAATATACATATACTTTTTTGTTTTCATTCCCCTGTCTAATCATTCTTCCATTTCGTTGAGTCAAATCAGAAGGTTTCCATGCACAATCTAAATGATGAGTTGCAATTAACTTATCTTGAACATTAGTACCTGCACCCATTTTTTGAGTTGAACCCATTAACACTCTAACTTGTCCTTTTCTTACTTTACTAAATAATTCTTTCTTTTTAACCTCATTATCTGCCTCATGAATAAAAGCTATTTCATCAGGTGGAATACCTTTTTGAATTAGCTTTTTCTTTAACTCATTATATACATCTGTAAATTCTTCTTTTTCATATCCTTTCAAGTCTTTTGGAGTTGATAAATCACAGAATACAAGTTGTGTTGATTTCTTATCACTATTTTCACTCCATATTCTATAAACATTTTCTGCACATGAATTTACTTTACTACTTTCTGAATCTGGTAATAAAGGATTCATAAGTCTTTGGTCTAATGCTAGTTTTCTACCCTCATTTGTAATTTTAAGCATATTATCTTCTGTTGCATCAACTGTTCCTGACCTTATTTTCTCTGCTCTTTCTCCTAAAGCCTTTACCATTTCTTGTTGTATTTCACTAGGTTTTACTACTACATTTATATTTTCAAATTCTGGTGTTGGCAAATTTAATGTTTCAGCAGTTTGAATATCTGCTACTTCTTTAAACATAGACATTAGCTCTGGTAAATTGTGAAATTTTGCAAATCTTGTTTTTGCTCTATATCCTGTACCCTCTGGTGCAAGTTCTATTGCAGTAACTGTTTCTCCAAATGTACTTGCCCAATTATCAAAATGTTCTAAACTATTTTCTTTTAGTCCAGAATATTGTAAATATCTTTGCATTGTATAAAGTTCTGCCATTGAGTTACTTACTGGTGTTCCAGTAGCAAATACAGAACCTTTGCCTCCTGTAATTTCATCTAAATATCTACATTTCATAAAAAGGTCGGAAGATTTTTGTGCTTCAGTTTGTGCTATTCCACCAACATTACGCATTTTCGTATATAAAAACAAATTCTTATAATTATGAGCTTCATCAACAAATAATTTATCTACACCTAATTCTTCAAATGTTACAACATCATCTTTTCTTTCTTCCTTATGTAATTTCTCTAATCTGGTTTCTAATGATTTTCTTGTTTTCTCCATTTGTTTAATAGTATAGTTTTCTCCTCTGTTTGATTTTTCAGAGGCAATTCCTTTTGTAATATCACTTATTTGTTCTTCTAATAATGCAATTTGTCTTTCTATTGACATTGGTATTCTTTCAAATTGTGAATGTCCAATAATTACTGCATCAAATTCTCCTGTTGCTATCCTACTACAAAATTTTTTTCTATTTTTGGTTTCAAAGTCTTTTTTAGTAGCAACTAAAATATTGGCACTTGGATAAAGTTGCAAAAACTCACTTGCAAACTGCTCTATAATATGATTTGGAACTACAAACAAAGACTTATTACATAAGCCTAAACGCTTACTTTCCATTGCAGCTGCAACCATCTCAAAAGTCTTTCCTGCACCTACTTCATGTGCTAATAATGTGTTATTACCATATAAAACATGTGCTACTGCATTAAGTTGATGTGTCCTTAATTTTATCTCTGGATTCATTCCTACAAAACCTATATGAGAGCCATCATATTCTCTTGGTCTTATGCAATTAAATTTATCATTATAAAGTCTTACTAAATGATTTCTTCTTTCTGGATCTTCCCATACCCAATTTAAGAATGCTTCTTTTATTGCGTCTTGTTTACTACAAGCTATTGCAGTTTCTTTTCTGTTTAATACTCTTTGTTTTCTGCCCTCATCATCTATAAATGTATCAAATATTTTTACATCTTTTAGATTAAGTGTCTGTTCTATTATTTTATATGCATTTATTCTTGATGTACCATAAGTTGTATATGCTTTTACATTGTTTCTATCATTACTTTTTCCATCAATATACCATTCAGCAGTTATATTAGAATATTTAACATGAATATCCCATCTGTTATAACTTGGTGTATCTAATAATTCAAAAATAAACTTTCTAATGATTTCTGGAGGTATCCATGTTGAGCCTAACTTAATTCCAATTTCACTTGCAGTAAGGTCTTTTGGAATAACCTCTTTTAATTTTTCAACATTTATATTAAAACTAGAATCTTCTTTTGCAAATTGTTCTGCAACTTTTAGTTTTTCTCTAACATTACCAGATAAATATTCATCAGCAGTTACCCAATTGTTTGTATTTTCATAATCAGGTACTTTAAATATAACACCCTCTAAACTATTTATTATTTCTTCTTTGTCTATCTTGCATAATTGTTGCATATAATCTAAATCAACTTTTGCCTTATCTTGTATAGATAAAATCAAAGCCTCATCTGGAGTATCTACTTGTAATACTTTCTTTTTAGCTTTTATAGTTCTTTTGCTAAATATATCAGCTTTTCCTACAAAATTGCCCTCTCCATCTATCTTTTCAAGTGAGCATAATAAGAAATAACTACTATCATTAGAAAATGCTGTTTCATTTGCTCTTGAATTTATTAAGCCATATTCTTTTGTAAATCTATCATATAATTCATTTAATTTTGCTTGTGCAATATGAATTTCCTCATCTGAATAATCTTCCATTTGAAAATCAATTAATTCTCTTACCTGTTCTCTTAACAAAATTAAACCTTTTATTCTATTTTGTGCCGTTAAAGGTAACTCATCTTGTAATATCATTTTTGAATTTTCTCTAAAATACAATTTATCATCTACTATTGCATAAGAATAATTCTTAACAGTTGGAATTGCAGGTATTGATGTGTCTTCTTGTTCAATTTCATTTTCAATACTATTATTCTGTAATTCTCCATGTATATTAGTTATCGCATAATTTAATTGTTCTTCTAAATTTGTGTCTTCTTCTGCTTTACAAGTTGAATCATAGCCATAAGCAGTAGATACCATTTCCATTTTTCCTAATATCATATCTGGATTATCTACAAAATATTTATTCATTGTAATATTGTTTTCATCTCTATCAAGATATACCCAATCTGGCATTATATCGGTCAAATTTTCTCTTTTTTGTAAGAAGATAATATCTGATGTTACTTTTGTTCCTGCATTCTTTGTAAAAGTATTATCTGGTAATCTAATAGCACCTAAAAGGTCTGCTCTTTGTGCTAAATACTTTCTAACCTCTGGACTTGCTTTATCCATTGTTCCTTTTGAAGTAATAAATGCAATTACTCCTCCTGGTCTAACTTTATCTAAAGTTTTAGCAAAGAAATAATCGTGTATTAGAAAATTATTTTTATCATATCTTTTATCATTAACTTTGAAATCTCCAAATGGCACATTTCCTATTGCTATATCAAAAAACGAATCTGGTAAATCTGCTTTTTCATAACCTTGAACTTTAATATTTGCTTTTTGATATAATTGTTTTGCTATCTTACCACTTATGGAATCAAGTTCTACTCCATATAGTTTTGAGCTTTGCATTTCTTGTGGCAACATTCCTAAAAAATTTCCTGTACCACAACTTGGTTCAAGAATATTTGCTTGTTCAACACCCATGCTTTTTAGAGTGTCATATATTGCATTTATAACTACTGGTGGTGTATAAAAAGCAGTTAATGTTGAAGCTCTTGCTGACTTATATTCTTCATCTGTAAGAATTTCTTTTAATTCGTTATATTCTTCACTCCAATTATCTTTACTTTCATCAAACACATCTGGAAGTCCACCCCAACCCACATAACTAGCTAAAATTTCTTGCTCTTCTTTATTGGCTAATCTGTTTTTATCTTCTAGCTTTTTAAGTAGTTTTATAGCATCTATATTTCTTCTAACTTTTTCTTTTGGTGTTCCCTCTCCTAAAGAATTGTTATCAATATGATAGTTTATTTTTTCTTGATTTTTATAATATTCATCTCTATTAAGTGGCTTTCCATTTTCTTCTCTGGCTTTAAATAAATTGATTACTTTTTGTGCTTGTCCAATTGCTTTTAACTCGTCTATTGCATTTATTGTGTCATTTTCTACTTTTTCTAAAACAGCATTTCCAACCTCTTCTGCAATAGCTCCAGATTCTAAAGCATCAATAAATTCTTGACTTACTTCTCTTAGATTTTCATTCGCTAATTCTTCTATGTCTGTAAATTCAGCAAGTCTTTTTCTTATATCTAGTTCAGATTGTTTTGTATTATCTATTTCGGAATATTCTAGCAATCCACCATCTATTTCTGTTCCAAAGTTATTATAAATCTCATAATAATACCCCTCATCATTAGTATGGAAGTGAAAATAATTGCCATTAGATAATTTATAATTCTTTTCTATATTTTGAATATCTTGATTTTCTTCATCAATAGCTACTTGTTTTTGATCTGGATTTATTCTTGCATCATACATCCATTTTTGATTTTCATATTCCTCATTAAGCCATTTTTGATATTCTTCTTTTTCATTACTATTAAGATAAATATCAGCATTTACTAATTCTTTTATTCTTTTTTCAACCTTACTCCATGTTAGCAAAGTTTCTGGTGCATTTTCTTTTAGTCCTAATGTTAGTCTAATCCCTTTTGCATTATGCCATTCGTCTAAATTTTCGTAATTTCTTACACCTCCACCACCCTCGCCATATTCTTTTTTAAGAAAAGTAATGTTATCTTCAGTAGAATAACTTTCTTGGAATAATCTATAAATTCTAAATTTTCCATCAGCAAAATGACTACCCTCTAAAAGAACATCATCTATTACCTTTTGTGTAAATTCAAAAGCAGAAGTATTTTCTACCTCTGCCTGTGCTTGAATATTATTTATTTGTTCTTCTACACTTGGTAAATTCTTAATTGGTGGAATATAGCTATCTGTAAAAAGATTTAATTGTAAATCAACTCTGTTATTATCATTTCCTCTGCTTGATTTCGTATTGAGTTCATTGCTTGTACCCAACCCATTTGATCTGCTCTCTTCATTTCTTCGTTCACTTGAGCTTTCTCTGCTAATTGTTTGATTAGTAGTTTCAATCTGTTTTGAGCTGTTTCCTCTATTTCTCCTAAATGTTCTTCCATCTTGCCATCTAACATTAATTCCTCGTATAACCCTCTTTTGTGTTCTTTTAGGAATTTCTCCCTCATTCTTGAGAATCTCCCCTGTGCCATTTTCTTCGTTTTTGGTAATGCTACTTGTGGTATTTGGTAATCTCCCATTTGATTGTATGTTAATTCTATCATAATCATTTCTCCCTTCATTATTTTTTTCTTCATTATTATGATAATTTATTTTTTCATTATTAACAAATGTACGATTTGTTAATTTATAATTTTTTTCATAATTTATAACACTAGAATAGATTTCTCTTAATTCTTGTTCTGCAATATCACTTATTGCTGCACCTAATCTTGAAACAACTCTTTTATTATTAAAACTACTAATCATTTCAAAATCCGATACATTAAAATGTTCTGTTGGATCAATGCCACATCTTTTCATTGCCATATATGATATTGATTTTGCAAGTAATACAATAAAGTTTCCCTCTAAATCTATATCTTGCATTCCCTCTAATAAGCTACCATCTAAAACTTCTTTTAAATCAACTAAATAATCTTGATAATTATCTTCAACTAAATTTATAGATGCTGAATATATTGCTTCTGCTAAATTAGATTTAACTTCTAAATTTCCAAAACTATTTTCTAGTGTTTCTATAATTCCATTTTCATAAGAAGGTTTTATTTCCCATAACTTAAAATCTTTATTTATACCACTATGTGTATCTGAAATATCAAAAACATGTCTTAATACATTTCTGCCATTTTCCATTGATAATAAGGCAATACCTTTTGCACCCTTATTAACCCATCTTCGTAATTTTTTATTCCAAGTTTCTATATCTGCACAAGCAGTAGCATTTGGTTTTTGAGCATATATTAACACTTGCTCATTAAAAGAATATTTGTAATTGTTACTCGCCGTATTTAAAAACTTAATCCAACTTTCTCCATTTTGAGTAATTTCTTTCAATGTTTCACTTGCCATTTCATTTATTAGTTGATATTTATTCGCCATCAGTTTCCTCCTTTCTCGTTTCTTGATAATTGAAATACCCTATTGTATTATGGTCTTTAATAAACTCTCGTAAAGCAATAATATTCAAAACATCAGGGTCTTTCGTTATTTCTTTTAAATCTTCTATTTTTAAATTTGAAATATCTTTTTCTGTTGATTTTCCAATACTTATTAACTTGTTATATGTTTCCATTCTTAAGTTTCTTTTTCTAGGCATTTCACACCTCCTATTTTTTTTACATAAAAAAATAAGCTAGATTGATATCTAACTTATTTTAAAAATAAATTAATTAATTTTAAATTAAATGATGGTTGCATTTTTTACATCTACCAAAGCCTTGTGTACGCAAAGCAACAGAATTTTCCCATTCATTTCCACAAATACTACATTTCCACCAAATTATTTTTTTATTTTTGCATGTCATTTCTTCTGGTTTTAAATCTCCATTTTTTGTAGGATGCCATTCCTTTGCTAATTCTGGGTAATTTGTTGCTAAAGAGCCTTCTTTTTTTATTAAATTTAGACTTCTAGTTTTTGCACCAACACTTGATGCACATTTAGGACAATATTTTGAACGAATCCTGCTCTCAATTGAGGCTTTCCATTGATATCCACACTTTGAGCATTTCCAAAAAAAGCTATGCTTTCTTTCTCCTAGATTTAAGTCTTCAAATTTAATATTATTTTTTTCATAATCATATTCTTCAGCCAACTCTGGATAAAGTGTTTTAAAATCATTTTTTCCTTTTTTTAATCTGTAGTATGAACATTGTGTACACTTGGTTGTATTTTTTTTGTATACATCTTTAACTTTAGAACAATATGATTTTCCACATTCTGTACATATTAACCATATAAATTTTTCACTACCTTTAGTAAACATATCTGGAGTCAAATTACCATTTTTTTCTTTGTCCCACATGTTAACTATTTCTGGCATTAATTCTAGTAATGAATTTTTCTTTCTTGATAATTGCATTAAATCTAAAATTTTATCATTATCCCTTTCTAATTTAATGTTCTTGTTTTCACAATTAAGATAATTAAGTATATCTCGAATACATCTTTCTAAATCTTCTATATTGTCTTTACTTGGAAGCACTTCAAAAATAATAGCTGATGATTTTAATTCTGGTAATCCTTTCTCTCTAACACGAATTAGTTTTATACCTAATTCATCACAAATTTTATCCTTATCTATGTCTCTTTTTATATTTTTATGCCAAAGAAAACCATCGTATTCTATTGCAGTTTTTATAGATGGAATATAAATATCAAGTTCTTTTCCATCATTATTTTCCAACTTAAAATTTTCAATAGTATCTTTAAAATTTTGACTAATATAATAAAAAATAGCTTTTTCTGGATAAGATACTTTATATTCTTTTTTACAAATTGGACAATTTCTACCTTTAACTCTATTTACTATGCTTGCTTCCCATTGATGTCCATATTTACATTTCCAATACACTTTTTTATTTGATTTAGCTAGATAGCTTTCTGGTAAATTTTCATTTCTTTCATAATCCCATTCTTCCAACAATTTTGGATACATTGTTTTTAAATCATTAACTCCAACAACTGGAGTTGCATTTATATCTCCTGTTCTTTTACTTGAACAATCTGGACATCCTAATCCTCTATTAACTTTACCTCTTATTTCTGCAAAATAGTCATTTCCACAAATACTACATTTCCACCAAACTTTATAACTAGATTTTTTTAAAAATTGGTTTGGTTTTAAATTACCATTTTTTTCATAATTCCATTCAATCAATACTTCTGGATGTTGTGATTCTAAATCATTAACACCAACAACAGGTGTAGAATGATACAATGATAGTTTTTTTCTTCCACATTTAGGGCAACCATTTCCTCTTCCATCTTTTCTATATCTATCGTGAGGAGGAGCAATCCATATATTATTACATTCATGGCATTTCCAACTCACCTTTATATGGCTTCCACAAGTAATTTTATCTGGATAATACCCTAATCTATTATTTTCTTCATAATTCCAATCTTTTATTAACTCTTCGTTATCTATTATATACTTTTTATCTTTCAATATTTTTTCCTCTTTTCTATATCCACTAGATATAATTGCAATTATTATAACATATTTTTTATTAAATGTCTTTGAATTAGAAAAAAGAGCCAAATTACTCTAGCTCTAATTCTATTATAAAAATTTAACTTTATTTTTCATCTTGTTTTCTTTTGCGAATTACAATATATACAATTCCTAATAAAGATAGTATTATTGCACTAGCAAATAATTTTATTTTGCTTTCAACTCCTGTTTTAGGAACTTCTATCTTTTTATTTTCAAATGTAAATTCTATTGTATTTTCATTTTCTTCTACTTGTGTATCATCTACGAATATTCCTTTGTCATTGATTTCTACTTTAACAATTTTGTTTGATAATTCATAATCTTTTGGTGCTTTTATTTCTTTAATGTAATATGTTCCATATCTTAACTCTTCAAATAAAGATGTTCCATCTTCTGAATTAGATTTAACCTCTTTAATAAGTTTTGTACATTCTGGATCTTCGTATATTGCAAATATGAATTTATCTTTAATAACTTCTTTTGTTTCAGTATCAATCTTAATTACCTTTACATTTTTTAGTATTGGCATATCTTTCATTTCTATTTTTTGAGTTTCTTTATCAGTTGTTACTGTGAATTTTATTTCTTCAGTAATTTCATACCCATAAGGAGCAGTTGTTTCTTTTAAGATATATGTTTTACCTTCCTCTAAACCTTTTACTTTATGAGGTTCTTTAGTTGATGTCCATTTATCTATTGTATTACCATCTTCGTCTGTTACTTCTAATTCTGCACCCTCTAGTTCATTTCCATTTGTTATATCTGTTTTAGTTATTTCTACTAATTTATCAATCATAACTAATTTTTGTGTTTCTTTATCTGTTGTTACAATAAATTCAACATCAGTTGCTTTTACATAAGAATCTGCAACTATTTCTTCATGTAATGTGTATGTTTCGCCTTCAACTAGATTTTTGATTTTATGTGGCTCTTTACCAGATACCCATTCATCAACTACTTTATTGTCTTTATCTAATACTTGAATTGTTGCACCCTCGATTTCATCTCCTGCTATATCAACTTTGCTCATTTCCACAATTTTATCAATCATATTTACTTTTTGAATTTCATTTGTATCTTTTATAGTAAATTTAATACTTGTTGCAACTACATAACCCTCTGGAGCGATTTCTTCTTTTAGTGTGTATTCTTTTCCTATTGTTAAGCCTTCAATTTTATGTGTTTTTTCTGTTGATGTCCATGTATCTATAATATTATTTTCATTATCTAATACTGTAAGTTTTGCTCCTATTAGTTCTTTATCTCCAGTAATATCAGTTTTAGAAAATTCAACTAATGTTGTATCATTTGAAATATATAATTTTGTTTCATATATCTTTGTAGTTAAATCTTTTTGCTCAAACTTAACTTCATATTTTGTTGTATTTAAAACAAGTCCATCTAATGTTTTAGTTTCAACTATTTCATAAGTTCCCATTGGAAGATTTGTTATTGTTAATTTTCCATCTTTAGTCAGATTATATTTTTTAATCTCTTGTCCTTTTTTGTAAATTACACTACCATCTGCCATATCTATAATATTTTCTTTTGCTGAAAGTTTAAATTCTATACCAGATAAGTCTGATGTATCAATTAAAGATGTATCTGCATCTTCTCTTAATGCAATAGTTTTATCCAATTTAATAGTTCCTGTTGGTTGCTCATTTTTAACAACGACTTCTTTTATAAAATCTCCATCTTTGTCTGTGTCATAATCTTTTACATTTTTAATTTCAAATGTAACTGATTTATCTAATTGTAAAAAGCCTGTTGGAACTTTTATTTCTGTTATTTCGTAACTTCCTACTGGTAATTTTAAAGGTGTTGTAATTGTTGCTTTATCATCATTTTTACTATTAAATGAGCTATCTGGAACAACTATATTATCTGCATTTGTTGTAAATGATGTGTATGTTGTATTTCCCATTTTTTGAGAAATAGATTCTCCTTTTTTGAATAATATCTTTTTAGTAGCTCTATCATATATATCTTTTGTTGCTTTAATTTCAAATGTTGTAGAATTTAATGTAACAAGTTTTCCTGTTTTTAAGTCTTTTTTGATTAACTTAATATATGTTTCTAATTGTTCATTATTTACTACTAAATGTTTTGTTTTTTTTGCTATTTCTTTGACTTCTGACTCATCATCTGTAATAGAAAATGTAAAATCAACTGCTGTTTCATAATCTGTTGGTGTTTTAGATTCTTTAACTATATATTTTCCATAAGGTAAGTTCTTTTGAGTATATGCGTTTCCATCTTTATCTGTTTTTATTGTTTCATAACTAGGAGCTATTACTTGTGCTTCTGCTACTCTTTTGCTATCAACTTTTACTTGGTTTCCGTTTTCATCAATTCCATTCCAAACTTCTGCATAAGTGTAGCCTTGTGCATAAGCTCTTTCTACTGCTGAATTTAATTTTATAGTAAATTCTGCACCCTCTAATCCTGGTGTTTCTCCAGAATTTTCTTTTATACCAGATTTGAATATATGAACTCCCATTTTCTTAACATTCTCTAAACTTGTTTTAGTATCTGTTATTACTTTTGTATATTGGTCTTTGTATTTTAGTTCTACATTATAAGTATTTTTATCTAACATGTATCCTATTGGAGCAGTTTCCTCTTTAACAACATACTTTCCTAAAGGAAGATTTGTTATATCTTCTGTTTCTCCTTTTTCATTCATAGTTCTTGTTGCAACTAAATCTCCATTTGAATAGAATTTTTTAGTTTTTGCTTTGTTGTATATATCTTCATTTGCATAAACCTTATAAACTGCACCATTAAATGTTGCATCTCCTTGTGGTACTGATCCAGTTTCTGAATCTTTCTTTATTATTGTAATTGTTCCTGTTGGTTCTTCATCTTTTATTCCATTAACATCAATATAAATAACTTTTGTATTAGCATCTTTATATTTTAATTCTGTATCAAATTCTTTTGTATTTAATAAATACCCATCTGGAGCATTTGTTTCTTTTACATAGTATTTTCCTAAATGTAAATCAGAGAATTTTACCATTCCATCATCATTTGTAATTGCTTTTGTAACTAAATCTCCTTTTTTATACCAAGTTTTAGTACCTGCAACATTTTTTATATCTTCTCTTGCATATAAAGAAATTTCTGCACCTTTTAGTCTGTTATTATAACTATCAGTTTTATATACAGTTATTTCTCCTGTTGGTGTAGTATCAATTTTTTCAAAACTTTCTAATACGATTTTTTCTGTTTGTCCTTTATAAGATAAAGTAACATTGTGTTTAGTATTATCTATTAAATATCCTGTTGTTGCTTGTGTTTCTTCTACAATATATTTACCTAGTGGAAGATTTGTAATTTCTGCTAATCCATTACTATCTGTTTTTATATTAGCAACTACCTGTCCATTTGTATAATAAGTTTTAGTTTTTGCAACATTCTTTATATCTTCATTTGCAGTAACTTTAAACACAGTATCTTTAATTAAATCTCCCTGTTCACTTTTCTTAATTACTTGTATAGTACCTGTTGGTTCTTCATTAACAATAGCTTTACTTGCTGTTTGATTTACTTGTACTTCGACATTATAGGCTTGTGTATTTAATAAATATCCATTAGGAGCTGATTTTTCAGTAATTGTATATGTTCCTTTTCTTAATTTTTCTATTGTTATTTTCCCATTAGTAACTGTTACATCTTGATTAAAGCCATTTGGTCCTGTCACATGGAATATAGCACCATCTATTAAATCTCCATTTGTATTTAATTTTTTTATTTCTAACTTACCAAATGTTTCAATATTTAATTCAACTGCTAATGTTATTGGGTCATTATATGCCATTGAATATAATTGATTTTGAACTCCACTTGCAAATTCAAAAAATACCATTGAATCGTGGTCTTGTGTTCCATCTTTAATCATACCCCAAGACTTAAATTCTGCATCAGTAATAACATAGTTTTCTAAATTAGTATTTTCATCTACTGATATTGTCATTGAATTGCTACCACTAGAATGTTGTACTCTTATTCCGTTTGTTGTTCTATCTAAACTTGGATAAGCTGATAAAACACCATTAGAATCATTTAAAGTTTTACTTTCTCCTGCTTGAATAGTTATTGTTGTTCCATCAAAACTTGGTCTTCTATCCATTTGTGCTATTTGGTTTTCAATATTGTTTTTAAAACTTACATATTCTGCTTGAATACCACTATCAATAAAAGTTGCATTACTTTGTCCTAATGTTTCCCATATTAATTGTTGTGTTAAAACATATTGTTTCTTTAATGCAGATGATGTTCCTCCATCTATAACATAATTTCCATGTTGTTTATACCATCCTAAATAAGCTACTTTACAAGCTTTTCTTAATTTTGAATCAACTGGTGTATAATATTTTCCATTGTAAACTGTTCCTGTATCAAAATCTACACCATGTTCTGCACAGAAAACTGTTCTTTGTTCATTAGTTGAGTAATTTATTAATCTTCTTAATAAAACTCCATATTGAGTATTTGCATTATCAGTTGTTTTAATGAATGAAGCAAATTGTCCTCCTACCCATTTACCTGTTCCTGATGCTGCAAATATTGGTTGTGTTGTACTTAATAATGTTATCATCAGTAAGAAAAAAGCTATAATTCTTTTACTTTTTAACTTTTTCAACATTTAAAATTCCTCCTTTTCCATAAAAAAAGAACAAGTTTTAATTAACCTGCTCTTATAAAAATATTTAATTATCTCATATAATAATTTAAAGTCCATTTACCACAATATTGGCAACTCCATATTTCATATCCACAAGGACATTGTTTGTTATATTCTTCAAATGTTATTTCTCCATTATGTATTTTATTGCTATAATCCAATATTAGATTATCATAATATGAAACTGCCTCATTATAACTATTAAACCATTTATTTGAATTACCAACTCCTACACCATGTTTTCCATCTGAACACTTTGGTGTTTCTGGTTGTTTTATTTCAACTTTTGTTTCTTCCTTTGGTTGTTCTGGTATTTTTGTTTCAACTACTGTTGTTGTTGTTTCTTTTTCTACTGTCTTTTTTGGTGTAGTAACAGGTGTTGTTTTAGGTTGTTCTACTGGTTTTGAACTTTCTACTTTTTTCTCTTGTGTAACTACTGGATCTTTCTTTGGTTCTTCTTGAATATTGGTATTTTTAACATTTACAATATCCGCTTCTTGTTGTATTTCTTCAACTTTCTCTTGTTCTTCAGCATTGTTTTCAACAGCAATTACCTCTGTATCTTCTTTTTCTTCGTCATCAGTATTATTTATTTCAGTTACAATCTCTTTCTCATTTTCTATTTTACTAAAACTTAATGTCTTTGATTTTATAATCATCATATTCACAAATAATGCCACTATTAAGGCTATAATTATTAAAACTAATATCTTTGTACTTTTCATTACTACCATCTCCTTATAGCTTAATTATATGCTTTTTAGAGATAAAAACAAATGTATAAATTATTATATAAAATATATCAAATAATATTATAATAATTATCTTTTAGTTTGTAATATAGTATGTATTTAAAAGGGATTGTAAGGGAAAACTTTGTAAAGTGTTCACACAAACAAGTATAACTAAATATATCTAATTTTGTTCACACACTATCTGGAATTTCTTTCTTGTTTTATTCGTTCTCGCCTAATATAATCTTGCACACATTGAATAATAAAATCTTCAACATTTCCAGATTCTTTAACTCTACTTGGAATATATTTTTCTATTTTTTCATTGTGTATCTTTATATATTCTTTTTGATTTGGCTTTTCCTGTTGCAATATTTCTTCTATTTTTTCTTCTGTTAGGTTTCCTTCTTGTTCTAATTTCTTTAATCTTATTGCTTGACTTAAAGAAGGTGTTACCTCATCAAATTCAAATATATTTTCTACAACATATTGATTTTCTTCACTTAAATATGATAATTCTACTGCTGGTCTAAAAGCTATTCTTTTGTTATCAACTTGTTCTAATAATTCAGGTATTAAATTAGTTAGTCTTATATATCTTTTTACTTGTGTTTGACTATCTCCATTTTCATTTCCTATCATTTCGGTAGTTTGTAACTTCAGTCCCACTGGGTCCGAAGTTGAATTTTCTTCTAAATCAACTCTTTTTCCTTGATGTTTCATAGCTTCAAATTTCATTTTATATGCAAATGCTTTTTCACTAGGCAATATTTCTTCTCTTTGAATATTACTATCTACCATAAGAATTGTTGCCTCATCATCAGTTAAGTCTTTAACAATACATTTTATTTTATCTATTCCTGCAAGTTCACACGCTCTTTTTCTTCTATGTCCAGAAATCATTTGATAATTTCCTTCTCCTCGTTTTCTTACTATAACAGGTAATAAAACTCCATGTTCTTTTACACTTTTAACCATTTCTTCCATTTTATCATCATCTATAACTCTAAAAGGGTGGTTTGGAAATTCTCCTATTTTATATAGTTCTATTTCCTTTACCTCATCAACAACTGGATTATCTCTTTGTTCTTGACTTGTGAATAAATCATCTAACTTTGGAAGTACCATCTTTTTGTCTTGTTCTTTCATTCTCTAATACCTCCTTTGCTAAATTATTGTATGCGTTTGCAACAGGACTATTTTTATCAAACTCAAATATACTCTTTCCTGTTGATGTTGATTTTGCTGTATTTATTGCTTTGGGTATTTCAGCACCATATATTTTCACATATTGTCCATAATTGTCGATTAAAGTATCTCTTACATCTTTTGATAAATTTGTTCTTTTATCTACTAATGTAAGTAATACTCCACCTATTTTCAAATTAGGATTTATTTGCTTCTGTACTCTCGTAACTGTCTTTAATAAATGTCCCATTCCTTTTGCAGCTAGATATTCTCCCTGTACTGGAATTATTATCTTATCACTACAAGCAAGTGCATTTATTGTTATCATTCCAAGAGATGGCATACAATCTATCAATACATAATCATAGTTATCTTTAATACCTCTTATAGAATTTTTAAGCGTGAACTCTCTGCTCATTGCATTAACTAATGAAAACTCTATTGCTGATAAATCTAAATTTGCAGGAATTAAATCTACTCCTTCTTTATGATGAAGAATAGCATTTTCTGCATTTATTTCATTATCACATATAGTATCAGACATTAATGTTCCAATAGTATTCTGCAATTCATCTTGATTATAGTAACCCATACAAGTAGTTAAATCTCCGTTGTGGATCTGCATCAATTAGTAATACTCTTTTTCCTTGTTTACTAAGTGCAACTCCTAAACTAAATGTAGTTGTTGTTTTTCCAACTCCACCTTTTTGATTTGCTATTGCAATTATCTGACACTTTCCCATTCTTGCTCCTTTCCTCAAAAAAAGAGCTAACTCCTAAAAGCTAACTCTTGTCTTGAATATTTATTCCTCTGTTATTTCTCTATCATCTTGTAAATGAGTAGAAACATATATAAACTCCTCATCATCTGCTAATTTACCAAATAAATTGTTAAGTCCTGCAATAAAAGGTTTTATATCTTCTTGAACATTATAACTATATGAATAATTCAAATAGTATTCATTTAAATTATCATATAAAGGTACAATATTTACTAATCCTGGTCTTATCTTTTTTCTTAATATTACCCAATTAGGTATATCGTCTTTTATAATATTAACAATTTTATCTTCAGAAATTAACATTCTCATAATTCCATTCATTATATCTGAAAAGTCTTTTTCTTCATCACAAAATATTTTATTCATCATAGCACTCATTGACCTTACAAAATCTGATAAGTAATCATCTTTTATACAAGCAAAGCAATCAGTTTCTATTTCATCTAAATACCCTATTGCTGTTAAACACTCATAATAATTTGATGCCATAATATAATAAAATTGTTCAAATTCTTTCTTTAAGTTTCTTGAGTTCATCTTCTTTATATAAATACCTGTCTCCTTTCTTATAATCTCTTTAATCTTTTCTGTTTCTTTTTTAATTTTTTCATTATTTTTTGGTTTGTTGTTTTCATTTTTTTTCATTTTCTTTTTACTCCTTCCTTTTTGAAGGCAAAATAAAAAATCTAATATTTCTATTAGATTTCTTATATATGTTAGATATTATTTCAATAACTATAATATTTTATTTTTTCTTTAAATCTTTTGAATAATATATTAAATCAGTACAAGTTAATTCTCCATCTTTTATTTCTTCTTTATAATTATCTATAAAGAAATTTTTAATTGTTTTCTCATATTTATCAAATCCCTGCTTAACATAGAAAGGAATATTATTCTCTGTTGTTCCTACCAACATTCTGTCATATTTCTGTTTATAATTACCACATAATGATTTTAAAAGTGTTTTTGCATAACCTTTATTTCTAAAATTTTCTTTTGTAACTATGTTTTTTAATTCTAATGTTTTTCTATCAATGTGCAAAATAACTGCAATAGAAATTAACTCATCTTCTTTTTTTAATGCATATACATCAGAATCGTTCAAATACTTATGTATCATGTCTTTTGAAGGATCTGCCTCTAAAAGTAAATCAATATAATCTTCTTTATTTTCTATTTTTTTAACCTGCATTCTAGGTTCTTTGGGTATCTCGTAACCATTGGTATTACTGGTTTGTATAGGATTGCGGTTATAATATCTCATCTCCTCTGAAAAAACACATCCACAATATTTTTGCATATAAAGTCCTAGCTCTCTTGCCTCTGTTTGTCCCTCTTTAAAGCCTGGTCTAAAATCTCTATATAAAAATGTTAATCCATATTTTTCAGCCATTTCTTCGCCAATTTTTTTTAATGCCTCATGATTTTGATATGGACTTATTAGTAAAGTAGTAGAAAAAGTATCATATCCATTTTCTTTTGCATATTTAGCAGTTTGTTCAAGACGAACTCTATAACAATATTTAACACATCTATTTTCTAAATCATCAACAACATTTTTGCAAAATTCTCTTAATCCATAATTTTCATCAAAAATAGCATTTATACCTATACTTTTTGTATATTCTTTTAAAGTGTCTCTTCTTGTTTTGTATTCTATATATGGATGTATATTAGGATTAAACCAATATACTACAGGTTCAATCCCTTCTCCCCTTAAACTTTTTATACAATATACACTACAAGGTGCACAACATGTATGTAATAATAATTTCATTATATTCCTCTTTTCTTTATTATTTTATTATATAGTCCATATTAAAATATGTCAATTAATTTTGTGAAATGTCTTTATTTTTCATTTTAAAAGTGATATTATAAAAACAAGTTAGTAATTTAACTAACTATTTTTAGACTTAAGGAGATTTTATTATGATACCAAGAGAAAAAAATCCTGATTATATAAATTCTTTTTTAGACTATTCTATTACAATATTAAACAAATCACCAAATTCTGTAAAAGAATATAATTATGATTTAACTAATTTTTTTAGATTCA
>ENA-OPCB01000193-OPCB01000193.1-human-gut-metagenome-genome-assembly--contig:-NODE-193-length-42562-cov-5.838615_pt1 | contig 42562 bp, 33 predicted proteins | sample MGYA00241561_ERZ501473 | MGnify/ENA primary metagenome ERZ501473 (study PRJEB25962, sample SAMEA2042519) | human gut metagenome | biome: human gut; feature: human-associated habitat; material: faeces... | reverse complement strand
GTTCAGACTTTCGGCAAAAGATGCGTACCGAACTTATGGCGAGGCTGTTTCCGAAGATATTAAAAAATGTCTGGATAAAGAGCCATGGCGTATGTTCGATTTTGTTCATGCCGTAGAACCGAGAAACGACCGCAATCCGCGCGCCAAAGACTATACGGGCATGAAATTTGCCAGTTACCATTATGAAAAAGCCAGCGACAAAGTAGTTAAAGAGGGCGGGTATCGGACGATGCCCTATATGGCACCGCGTTTTTTGGCAATGGAAGATACAGCTTACGGCGACAGTCCCGGTTTGCAGGCTTTTAACGACATTTTGACCGCAAATGAAATGGCAAAAACGATTTTGCGGATGGGACAGCTGCAAGCCAATCCGCCGGTTTTGGTCGGGAATACGATGCTCGATTCCGGGAAACTGGGGCAGTCGGGCGCCATTATTCGCGGCGGCTTGGACAGTCAGGGCAGACCGGCGGCGGCATCAATGCAGTATGGGAATAATCTGGCAATTTCGCTTGAAATGCAGCAGGATGTACGGGCATCCATCAACCGGGCATTTTTAATCCCGCTGTTTCAGGCGCTGACGCAGGATAAGGAAATGACCGCCACCGAGGTTGAAAAGCGCGAAGTGGAAAAAGCAATGCTGTTGGCACCGATGTGCGAACGTATTGCGGCAGAGTGGCTGTATCCGATGATAACCCGTGAACTGGACATCCTTTCGCAATATGGCTTATTGGACGATGTGCCGGACGAGCTTATGGAGAACGGTTCTATTGCGATAGAGTTTGAAAATCCGGCAGTGCATATGCAGGAATCGTCGCGGATTGTAGGCCTTTATAAGACGATTGAAGCGACAATGACGATGGCGCAGGCCGACCCGAGTTCTCTTGATATTTTGAATTTCCCCGAAGCATTACGGCAAATTGCCGACTACTACGATGTCGACATGGCGGCAATAAGGTCGAGAGCAGAGGTTCAGGAACTCGGACAGCAAAGGGCGCAGGCACAGGCGGCACAGAATTTGCTTGGCGCCAGCGAGGTCATTACTAAGTCGATGAAAAATCTTAAAGGGACAGGATTCGGATATTAAGGAGAAAAGATTTTGGCTTTCAGAAAAAATTTAAAAAACGAGTATCGCATAACAAAGGCTTTCAGGGATTTATTTTTGCAGGAAGGCCGGCTGAAGCCGGAAGCGGAAATTGTCCTTGCTTACCTTAGGGACGAGTGCAACGCAAGGGGGGAGATGGAGAATTACGGCGCACCCTTGTTTTTTGACGCAAACCGGCGTTTCGACTCTGGGGCGGCGGCTTTTCTCTTGGGGCGGCGCAGGGTGTTTGATTTGATTGTCAAGCATCTGGCGATGAATGAAATTCAGATATTTAATCTGCTTTCGGTACGGCAGCAGCAGATGGATGAATTTCAAATTACGGAAGAAAACACCAATATATAAGGATTTTCACAATGACAGATTTTAATGAGCCGGGAAATGAGGCGAATCCCGATAACTCAAATACGCCTCACAATGAACAGGAAAACAAATCTTCACAATCCGCTTGGGAGGGATTTTCCGAAGAGGAAACAAAATACGTCGATGACAAGGGCTGGAAAGCCCCCAAAGACCTTTTGAAATCCTATCGCGAACTTGAAAACATGGAGAGTAAAAGAATCTCTATTCCAAAGGACGAAGACAAGGAAGCCTGGGACAAACTTTATGCCAAACTTGGACGGCCGGAAACAGCCGACAAGTACGACATCGGCGTTAATGACAACGATAAGGCGGAAATTCAGAAACTTATGTTTGAAACCAATCAGACCTCAAAACAGGCCAAAGCGCTGGTTGCCGGTTTTGACAAACTGATGCAGGAAAAGCAGAAGGCTGCGGACGCTTTAATTGATGCCGAAAACAAAAAACAGGAAGAAAGCGTTATTGCCGAGTGGGGCGACGACGCTGAAAAAAATACGGAACTCATGAACAGGGGAGCCAAGCTTTTAGGGTTGGATGACGAAGACCTTGCCGCCGTCAGGATGACGATTGCGCCGAAAAAATACATGGAAGCGATGAAACGTCTGGGCGAGGCAATTTCGGAAGATAACATCCCGGCCGGAAACAAAGGCGGGCATGAGGAAAAAGTTAGCTTTTTTAGTATAGCACATGAAATTATGAAAGGAAAAGACAATGGCTGAAGAATATATTAGCGGCACATTAAAAGAAATTGCCATCGGTTTGGCAAAAAAACAGGAACACATGGTCAATAGCCTTCTTGAAGATACACAGATTCTTGACTTGTTGAGATTTGAACCGGCAAGCCATGGGATGTGGAACGCTTATGAAGAGGTTACGCATATCGGAAATGTGGCAACGGTGGATATGAACTCTCCCTTGCCGAAAGCAACGGTTGACAGTGAATTGAAAAAAGTAGATTTGCAGATTACCGGTGCTGAATTGGAAGCGGGAGAGGACACCATCGTTGCTATTGGCAAAGATGAGTATTTCGGAAAAAAAATTCCTCTGATTCTAAGACAAGCCGGTATGCAGACCGAGAAGAACATTATTTACAATAACATTCGCCAGTTTGCGATTGATAAAGGAAAAGTTAACGATGCCGGAGGCTCCGGAACCGGTTTTTCCATGATTGCATTTCGCGAAATTCCCGGTGAGAACATCGGTTTATACAATGCCCGCGGTCTTGGTTCAAAGACGTTGCTTGATATTAAAGCGATTAATGACGGAGCGCTGTATAAGAATGAAAAAGGCGTTTTGGTTTACGGTATGCGCCTGAAAGGGTATCTGGGGTATCAGCTTGCCAATAAGGATGGCGTTGCGGCGATTGTCAACATTGATAAGAGCCATATTCCGACAGCGGAAATGATTGATGACATGATTCTTTCGGCAAGAGCGGATACCGGGTCGCGCGCGTTTATTATGTGCCATCCGCGGATGCTGTCTTTCTTGAACAAGTATAAGGCTTCCGTTTTGCAGACGAATGTAACCGACAGGGATTTCAACCGTACGATTGACACCTGGAATAAGGTCAAGATTATCACGTCTTATAACTTTGAAGACGGGACGGAGCCTCACGTTACTCTGTAATTAACGAAATAACATTATAATACGTTTAGGAGAAAATTGATGTATAAAAAAACGCTTAAAGTCTATGACGAAGACTTAAACTACGCCAATACGCCGGGCGTTGTAAACGTCGGCGGGACAATGGGAGCTCTGGCAATTGACCTTGTTGCCATTGCTGATGCCGAAACTTTTAAGGCAACGACAGTACAGGTGTTGCAGGGAGATGCCCCGGATAATGTTACGGAAGAATGCGTAACATTTGTCAGCAAAGCCGCTTCCAATGTCAAGGCCGGCGATGTTGTGGCTTCGTTTGCATTGCCGAAAGATGTCAAGACGTTTGTTACGGCGAAACTTCTCGGAACCGGCGAAAGCAATGAAACACCCGGCGAAACTACAAACGCAAGGGTAACCCCGGAATATTTGCCGAGATAAAAAAGCTGCCTGACGGCGGCTTTTAATTTTGTTATAAAACAGGAGAGAGGCTTTGAATACGGAAATTATAAACAGGGCGTTGCTGAAACTGGGTGAAAACCCGATTAGTTCGCAAAATGAATTACCTCACGGCAGGAATTTTAACCTTATTTATGATGATGTCAGGAGAAGCCTCCTTTCGATGTATGTCTGGCGGTTTGCCGTTAAAACGGCGGAACTGGCGCCGCTTGACGAGAAAACGGAAACGAACAGGCAATACAGATTTCAGCTTCCGGCTGATTTGATTACGGTGTTAAATGTCGGAGATTTTTATAAATTCCCGGACTTGCGCGGTTTAAAAATGTCTTCGGGCGAAAGGTATGTTATTTTGGGCGACAAGATTGAGTGCGACTTTAATCCGCTGCCGCTGGCTTATGTGGCGGATATTGACGATGCCACAAAATATCCGCCGTTGTTTAAAGAAGCTATGGCCGCAAGGCTGGCAATAGAGCTAACCGTTAAAATACACAGGAATTTGAATTTATATCAACTGCTTGAGAGCCAGTTTGTTCAGGCGATAAGTTCGGCGATGCAGCATAATGATATTATACAGGATACGCAGGCGTTAGGTGAAAATTCTTGGGTAATGATAAGGGAGGCTTGGTGATGGCAGTAAAACCGGCATTGACACAGTTTAACGGGGGAGAGATTTCGCCCCAGTTAGAGGGCAGAACCGACTGGGACAAATATAATTATTCGGCGAAACTCTGCAAAAACTTTATTCCGCTGGTGGAAGGCAGCCTTAAACGCAGAGGCGGAACGCATTTTGTCGCACTGCGAAAGCAGCTCGGGCAGATAACCCTTAATATCAAAATTCTTGGGACAACGGAAGAAAACCCGCCTACGCTTAAAATCAACGGACAAATATGCGAACTGAAATATGTGGAGATGTTTCCGGGAAATATCCCGCAGTTTTTGAGCCAAGGCGTTATTGTTGACGATGGCAGCAGCGTCAATCTGGAAATTACCTGTCCGGGATATGAAAAATATGCGGAGATTTTTACTGCGTCATCCGATACGGCAAGCAAGAAAATCACTCTGAATGAAATCGGGGAAAAAGACGTTACGCTGACAGTCGTTAAGTTTTCCGATGAGGCGGTTTTGCTTTTAAATTCGGTTGAGCGTACGACAATTACGGTCAAAGACGGGCAGGCGATAAACTGGGTGGCCGTTTACGAGGGAGTAAGCGGCAGCGGTACAATCTATATCTACGAGGATGAAACATATTATCTGGTATATAATTCCGGCCGTCTGATGATGGTTCCTTTTAACGGGGACGGTCTGAACATTGCGGCAGAAACTTCCGGCACAATCTATCTTCCTGCCGGAAAATGGCGGATAAAGGCGGTCGGCGGCGGGGGCGGCGCTTATTATACGATGAGAATTCTGAATTATCCCGGCGCAAGCGCGGCAGCTGTTGAAGCAGTATTTAACCTGCCTGCCGGAATTTATGAATATGCCAACGGAGGCCTCGGCAAAAACGGAAGAAACTGGACGGGGGAATATGAAGAAAACGCAGAACCCGGGGGCGACACCTATCTGAAATTAGGCGACGATTATATCGTTAAAACCAATGGCGGCGGGGGCGCCTATTTTGTGAACGGGGACGGATTTTACGGCGGAAAAGCCGGAACTTATGAAATTGACGAAACGTATTTGGAAACCGAAGTTTTTGCCTCCAACGGAATTAACGGCGATTATAACTGGAACACCGGCGGTTCGGGAAAAGCCGGCGCCTCGGTCTACGGCGGCCACGGCTGGGGGTCGGGAAACAGAACGGAAGACATCGAGTCTTATCAAGACGGCACAAACGGAATTTTAATCCTTACACTGGAGGGATAATGTCGGTTTTAAAGAAAAGCATTATCAGCAGAAATGTCAGCTATGTTATAGAGTTCGGGCATAAATATATACGTTTTTATGCCAACCACGGTCTTTTGCTGCGGGATTCCGGCGATGTGTTTGAAATCGAATCGCCGTATCTTAACGATGAGGTTGACGATATAAAAACCATTCAGGGCGGCGACTATGTTTATATTTTCCACCCCAACCATCCGATTAAGACTTTAATGCGAATGGCATTTAATTTGTGGATTTTGGGGGACTTTACCCTAAAAGACGGCCCGTGGGATCCGGTCAATACAAGCGAAATCGGAATTAAAGCCAGCGGCGAAACCGGAGAAATCACCCTGACGGCGGGCGGGGACGTTTTTTCTGCTACCGATGTGGGCAGGCTGGTGCGTCTGACTGTGTATGATTCCAACACACGGCACTGGACTTCCAAAACGGAAGTCAAAGACGGAGAAATACGCATTTCCGACAATAAGTACTATGAGGCGGTCGGTGTGGCTGAAGGGACAAAAACCGGAGATAATCCGCCGAACCATACAGAGGGAACCAGAACCGACGGTTCGGTGCAGTGGACATACCTGCATGCAGGTTACGGGGTCGCGCGCATTAAATCGGTGCAAGACGCCAAAAATGCGACGGCGGGAGTGCTGTCGCGGATGCCGGACGAAGTTGTCAGCAATCCGACCGTTTATTGGGAGCTGGGGCTTTTGCATCCGGGAAAATACCCGATGGCCGGCGCTTTTTTCCGCGGGCGGTTTGCCTTTATGGTTGACGATAACGGCATTCCGAAAGTCTGTCATTCATGTTCGGACGACTACAACAATTTTGCGGATAAGAGCTTTGGCGAGGTTACGGCTGAAAATGCCTTTACGGTTCCGGTTACGAGTTCGCAGTACAATGTCGGAAAATGGCTGTGTGCCTCAGACGTCTTGTTTGTCGGAACGGGGACGGGAGAATTTTATATTGACGTGGCTTCGTCCAACAGTCCTCTGGCACCGGATAACGTCGTTATTAAACAGATTTCGTCAATCGGTTCGGCGCGGATTAATCCGGTTAAGGTCGGGGCGCATATTTTGTTTGTTACGGCAAGCGGCAATTCTTTCCGCGACATTGTTTATTCTTACGAAAACGATACTTACGACCCGATTGACCTTTCCATTTACGGCAAGCATCTGTTGCAGTCGGGAATTGTGGATATGGAATATCAGGAATATCCCGACAAGATTGTCTGGTTTGCGCTGAAGGACGGACGGCTGGCGGCGATGACTTTTCTTGCCGAGCAAAAAGTTTTTGCAATGCATCAGCATTATCTCGGCGGCGATGTTAAAAGTCTGGCGGTCATTCCGAATCCTGACAATACGCAGGAGGATTTGTGGGTAGAGATTAGCCGGACGGTTCAAAACAAAGAACTTCGCAGCATAGAGTGGATGGACAACGGGATTGTTACGCTGTATCCCGAAGAAATACGCAATATGCACAATCTGGACGAAAAAGAAAAAGCCGAAATGCAGTATATGAAAGAGAATGCTTTTTTTGCCGACGGCGCGCTGACTTGGGAAAGAAAAACGGGAAGCACGGCGACAAAGCTGACCGGTTTGGAACATCTGGAGGGAAAAGAAGTTGTTATAATGGCAGACGGTGCAGAGTGCGAACGGCAGATTGTTTCCGGGGGAAGCATTGCCATCAGTGCAACGGCGAACCGGGTTATGGCCGGGCTGCCGATTGAAAGCGCGTATATTCCCCAGACGATTTATATTCCGGGAAACAATGGGAGCGGCATAGGCGACGTGCAGAGAATAGACCATGTTACCCTGATGTTGTGGCGGACGCTGGGCGGAAAAATCGGGAAAAATTTCGAGAATTTGCAAGACATTTATCTCCGCCTGACAGATGACGCCATGAATGACAGCGCCCCGCTTTATACCGGAAACAAAGAAATTCCCGTGAGCTTTAATACGTCTACCATTAAAGAGAAGGGCGCAACGGTTCTGATTTACAATGATTCGGTGTTTCCGATGAATATTCTGGCGATTGTGCCGCACATGACGGTTTCGGGGAACGGGCTATGATAAGACATTTTCAAAAAGGGGATTTGAAAAAAATAAAATTGCAATCCGAACAAAAGAATGAAGACAGCGAACAGTGGCATTTGTTTGATGACGAAGATACGATTGTTTTTGCAGACGGCGATAAGGTTCTGGCGATTGTCAGACCTTTTTTTGAGAGCGGGCAAAGGGTGTGGCTGTCGGCGCTTATCGGCGTGGACTGCGGGTATAAAGCGGTTGCAATGTTTAAGCAGATGAAAAGGATTATAGACGGTTTTTTGCAAGAGGGTGAGGCGCAGCGCGTGGAGATGGTAACACAGGCGGACTTTGCCGCGGCTAACCGCCTTGCCGGAATGCTTGGTTTTGAGTGTGAAGGAACGATGAAAAAGTATTTTAACGGAATTGATTTTAACCTTTGGGGGAGGACGGAATAATGTCGGCAGGAGCAATCGGCGGCTTGAGCGCAGTGAGCGGTATTCTTAACGGATTCGGTGCTTTGCAGGAAGGGAATTTTCAGGCTTCGCAGTATGGCAACAATGCGGCGGTATTGCGGCAGAATGCTTATCGGACGCGTTTGGAAACCGCCATAAACGAAGGACGGTTGCGAACCGGGAACCGGCAGGTAATGGCATCTAACGAAGCGGCGGCGGTTGAACAGGGAATGGCCGGAAGCGCAACGACGGCCGGCGTTTTGGGGCAACAGGCGACGGTTTTGGAGCAGAATGCCCTTGATTTGCGTTATAAGGGTATATCTTCGGCGCAAAATATGGAAGCGCAGGCCTACTACCTTGAACAGATGGCGAAAGCCGCGAAAAAGAAAGGCAAGGCCAAATTCGGCATGAGCCTTTTGACGGCGCCGCTTTCTTTTGCACAAGGCTTTACATCAGCGGGAGGGAAATGGTAAATCAAAGGGCGGGATTGCTCCCGCCCCGCAGGGTCAAGACCTTTTTATATAAAAAAGAATCTTGATTTTTCTGATAATTAGCATAAATCTTATTATCATTATTAGTTCCTTATAAAAAATAAAGGAGCTAACCTGCTCTAAAAATTACTTGACAACAAGTAACTTTTAGTTTATCCTAACCTCATAAAGAAGTTAAGATAAAGGCTTAGCTCCTTTAGGTTAAGATGAATGTCCGCTCTAGTCCAGCGGACTTTTTCTTTATATAAGATTCGTTTTTAAAGTCAAGCTCCGGGAAACGGGGCTTTTTTTTGTGGGGTAATCAATGGCAAACAGACAGACAACTCCGGGGATACAGCCGGTCAGGCAGGGAATGGTTGAGGGGGCGAAAGCGCCGCAGGTGCCGCAGATAAGCTGGCAGTCGCCTTTGCGCGACGTTGCGGGGATAACCGAACGTGCGGCGGATTTTACGAAGACGTATCAGAATCTGCGGTTTGAGGAGTATCAGGCTAAATATGACAATCTGGCTAACCAGATGTATCATGAAATGGACGTTGCGACTGACCCGTGCCAGTTGCAGGAAATCAAAAACAAATATGATGAGGCGTTTGCGAAAACGCTGGACGATACGATATGGGCGTCATCTTACAATAACAGCCGTTATAAACAGGAATGGACACGGAATATGAACACCAATTACGAAAAGGTGTATCTAAAGAAGATGAACGACTTTGCCGTTGTCCAGACGGAACGGACGTTAAACGAAATGGTATCGGCAGCGGCGCAAAGCGGCGATGTTAATGCGGCGGCGAGTTATCTTGCGGCAGGAATGAACCTTGTCAGGAACAACCCCTATATGGACATCAACCAGAAAAGCAGCCTGCAAGAGGCGTATGCCAAGAATCTGCCGGGAGGGCTTTTTACCAAAGACCCGAATTTTGCCCTGTCGTTTGTGGATAAGGTGGGGGGAAGTCTGGCACCGTACGGTGTTGATATTAACGACATCAGGAACAGGGCGGAAAGTTATAACGAGCAAAAGAAAAATGACGAATGGCAGGCCTATACGAGGGCGAAACAGCTCAAAAGCGACAATGATACGGCGATGGCGAAGTATTACGCTGCGAGGGTGCAGCAAGGGGATATGAAAGCCGCTGAAGCGTCAAGTGCCGCGGCACAGGTGTCTGACGAGGCTTTTCTGGAATATAACCGGTTAATGAAAAACAGCGGTGAAAAACAGCCGAATCCGAATGTTGAGGAATTTAACCGCGTTTACAGAGAAGAGGGAGAAGAGGCGGTATTAAAGCGTTTTAAGGAAGATGCTGTGTGGCAGGACGACCCGGAAATAAGGACGCTGACGGGAAACAAAATACTATTCCCGGAGGCTGACAACAGCAATATAGATCAGACGATGGTTAAAGATTTCAGGACGGAGCTTGAAAAAACCGAAAACGGGACGGAAGTTGCCCGCCTGCTCTGGGAATATGATGATAAAAATCCCAACAAAGATACGGCAGCAGAATTAAAACGGCAGGCAGAATTAAGAAAAGCCACGTTTGGGGAAGACAGCACCGGGGCAAATCCTGCGTTCGTCAAAGCAACTGGCGAGGATGTAGAAAAAATAACAACTCTTGACGGTTTGAACCGGTATCGGCTTTCTACTCTCAAGGAAAGGGCACAGCAGAATGCAGCAACGAGGACACTGGTCAATGAAGCGATTACAGCGCGCGAGAATCTTATAAAATCCGCAAATGCTGATGCCTTGGCGCAGGAAAAGAACCGTGTGGCGCTGGAACCCGGAGATTTGGCGGTAAACCGCAGCGCGTCCCTGAATATTGCCCGGTTGGATATTCCGGCAAGCGAAAAGACCGCGGCTTATGAAACTATCGGAAAAAATATCGCTGCTATCCGAAAGGAAGAGGCGGCAAGAACCTCTGCTACGGAAAAGGAAGTGGCAGAGCGAGAGCAAGCCGCGTTTTACAATGATATGGTTTCAGCTCTTGAGAATGGGGCATATTATGATGACGAGGCGGTTTCCGGTTTAATCAAAACCGGGCAACTGACAGCGGAACAGGCTAAGAACTACCGCACGGCGAGGGATAAAGCCCGAGATACGGCGGCTGAATACGACCTGCACTTTAAATTGTCAAGGCAGGCTCTTATTACGCCGGATACTGTCGCCCAAAGCGGTGCCAGCAAAAACAAACAGCTGGAAATGTTGGATTCGCAGGCGGTAAAAGACCATAATGCGGCATATTATAAGAATAATTTTTACAAAGCCCGGGAAAAGACGCTTGACAGCTTGAATGCAGGAGAAGTTTCGTATGAAAACGCATTGTATAAAATCAGGATGTCGGCTCTTGAAAACGGGCAGGATGCCGAACAGGCCGTAAGCAAATTTGAGGCGTATTACAATAATACGAACAATCGGGCGGTGATTTCCAAAAATCTGGATTTGTTTGACACTTATTACGGCTGGTATGATGAAAAGAATTTATATGAGGTTAACAAACGCAATGAACTACGGGCGGTGTTTGAAACCGAAATGGCAAAGAGGCTGGCCGAGGGAAAGGGGCTGGACGCGTATACCGAAGAATATATAAGAGTTTATGCGCAATCTTCACGACCAACATCACAGCGGGTCAAATTGGATGTCGGCCAAAGCCGTAAAAACCTTTATGACGCTCTTGGTTCCAAAAACACGTTTTTTGATGGGAAAGACGATGTTTTAAGCGGAAAATATCTGACTTGGGACGGCGAATACGATGATTTGATTGTGTACCGCAGTCTTTATAAATCCATTTTGGAAGATAAAAATATCCCGGAAAGTGAAAAAGGGCTGGTGCGTTCTATGTATATTGCGACCGAACCGGCATTTAAGCAAATGGCGGACGAGTACCAAAAGAACAAAGACACAAATTTAGGTCAGGCTCTTTCTATGTATAGAAACATTACATCACCGAAAGAAGAAGAGCTTGCCGATATATCGGAAGGGTTGGTTTATAATCTTAAAAAGCGCGGCATTAATCCCCTGGGCGATTTGCAATCGCAGGAGCAAATACGTCTGGCGGTGCTGGAAACGCTGTTAAACGAGATTGAATATACGGGCGGGGACAATGTGCTGGTTGGCGACACAGTAATTCCCAAAACAACAATTGATGTGTGGATGAAACAAGTAGAAGGGGTTGAAAATGGCGGAATATATCGGAAGCGTTAAAAAAGACGATACAGATATGCTGGAAACGACGTTTGTGCAGGACGGCGACATCCGGCAGATGGTTGTAGCGCCGAAAGGGACGAGTGTTGAGGAGCTGAAAAAACTGGCGAGAAAGCAGAAACTGGCGCCGCTTTATTCTCCTGAATATACAAAAGCTCTTAACACAGCACTGGCGCGCAGGAGAGACCCCCTGCCTGAACCGAGACCAATCAACTTCCGCGACTGGCGTCCGAAAAAAGAAGAGGAAACTAATCCGATAGTTACGTTTGGCAAATCCGCAATCAACCAAGTGAGCGAGTTGACCGTTGGGACGGCTTCGATGCTGTATGCGTATGGCAACGAAGCCGGAGCGCAGCTTGCCCAGGATTTGCATGGCGAAGAATTGTCTGATGAGGCAAGGGAAAAGTGGCGGAAAGAAATTGAAGAAATCGGCAGAAAAGGCTGGGAAAAGTCCCGAGCTGTAAAAGATATGTTTCAGTTTGATAACACTCCCGGTGAGAGCGAAACGGCACAAAATGCCGGCAGTCTGATAACGCCGTATCTCCTAATGGGGCTGGGTTATCTGGCGACTGGCGGGGTTGCGCCGCTAGTGGCTTTGTATGGAACAAGCTCCGGGCTGGGTACGATAGAAAACGCCCGCTTGAAAGGAGATACCCCGAAAAGGGCGCTTATGCGCGGTGTGGCATCAGGTTTTGCCGAGGCGGGGCTGGAACGCGTGGGGGCTAATGTTATGATTAGCTCTATTACCAACAAAAGGCTTTACCCGTTAATGAACAGGTTTGTTTTTCCGGCTTGGGGCGGCGTGGTGCAGGAAGGGCTGCAAACGGCAAAAGACATGGCGATTAACTATGACCTTGAACCGGTAACGGCCGATGAGGCGTTAGACCAAATCCTGACGGCTTCCATGTGGGGCGCTTTTGGTGAACTTGCTGGAACGCAAATCGGCTATATGCGCAACAGAGAGATGATTAGACGCAGTGTGGAAGAAAAGGCTCTGGCTGCCGGACACGACGCCAAGACGGCGAAAAAAATAGCCCGCGCGGCAACACCTTCGGTAAACGAATTGGCAGGCGATATAACGGAAACGCTGCGAGAAAACAATGAACAGCTGGAAAAATTCACGTTCGAACAGATGGAGGAATACGAAAAGAGCCTTGAACTGGCGCGAAATCTGCCGACAGAAGATGCCGCAGCGGAAGTGCAATTTTATGACGGGGTTAAGAGCGTTATTCTTAAAAGCGGAATTGATGAGAACGAAGCCCGGCGTCAGGCATCATATTGGAGCCTGATGGTGAAGAATGACTACGAATTAGCCAAAGAAAACGGGGCTTATCAGGGGAATATGGCTGAATTTCAACGCGACTGGCTTAACCTTAATATTGCCAACCGGACAAACGTTCGAGCCGTTAAAATCGGCAACAGGGTTGTCGAAACTTCGGCAGCGATGACTGAAGAGGAAATAAACGAAGCGTGGCAGGAGCGAAACGCCGAAAGGCAGATGACGGCTGAGGAACGTTACCGCGAGGAGAGCCAAAGAGGCGTGCTGTTTAGCAAAGAAAATCTGACAACGCGTGAAGACGGTTATTCGATTGCCGATGACAATGAGGTGGTGGATGTGGTAAATATTCCCGATAATGCTGTACCGGATTTTAAGACGAAAACAGAATTAAGAAACTGGCTTATTGGTAAATTTGAAGAAATAGGCAATATAACAATAGAATCAACAGGTGCAAATGTTGATTTTAATAAGACCGCGGCACAAAAAGTTGTTAAAAATGCTAGAAATAGGACTAATAATATAGCGTATCCTGAAATTGAAAAAATTGTTTCAGGTGCAAAATATTCGGGCTTTCGCTCTGCTGATGAAAAACACAAGGGAAAAGTAAGGGGGCAGGATGTTTATCATTCTGGGGTGGTTTATAAAGGAAAGCCATATAGTGTGGAATTTTATGTAGATGTTCCTTTAAACGCTGGTGCGACCGATAATTTTGCAGGAAATAAAATCAGGCAAATAAGAATAGAGCCTGCTGACACGCAAGTTACTTCTGAAAGTCAGAATAGTTTTGCTCAGGCTTATGGCTCTATTCATAATATAAGTTTAGCAGTTCTTCGCGGAAAAGTCAACCCCGCAAGACAAAAAAATGGGAAACTATTTTCGAAGGCGTATGTTTCGATGAAACAACCGTTGCAGGGAGAGTATCTGGATGCTGAAAGATTTGAAGGAACTGGCGAAGGCATTATGGCACACGGCTGGGGGAATTATCTCTTGAAAGACCGGGTAACCAACAAGGTGCGGTATTTCAATAGGTTTAATCAGCAGTCGGTAACGTATCAAGGAAAACTTGTCGACAATCTCCACAAAGACGGCGCGATTGAAAAATACGCGAACCTTTTAGAGTATTATCATGGAGATAAAGAAACTGTTGGCGAAGAAATAGAAAGTACGCTTAGAATCGCAAATATGCATATTGAGGATGCGAAAAGAAAGATAGAAGCCTATGACGGACAATTATCCGAAGATAGAAAGAAAGAGGCGAAGAAAAGAGCTGAAAAAGCCCAGTCGTATGGCGATTTGGGGGTGTCGGCGAATATGGTTTTTGGTGAAGCAAACACCTTTGAGCTGTATACTGACGCGTTGTGGACTTTGCAACAAACAGAAAGGACGAAGACACTTTTTGAACAAATGCAAAAACTCAATCCTGATGATTTTGAAGTTCAGAACACGGCGGCGCAGTATGAGGCGGAAGTGCCGGAAGACGATGTGTTGCTGGATGAACAAAAGCCGCTTAGTGAACAATCTGATTTTGTTAAGTCAATACTGGAAAAAATGAATAAAGACAGCTCCGCAAAGGGGTTTCTTGATTCTTTGAGAACATTCAAAACTGACGAAGATATTGACGGGGAAGACATATATCAAAAAATTGCAAAATATATGGATGAATTTATACTCGATGCCGATGGGAATGTGGCGGAGTATAACGACCCGTTTAAGCAAGCTTCGCTGCTTTTAGCCGAGAATGGCATTAAAGGTATAAAGTACGATGGGAAAGTAGACGGCGAAGGGTATGTTATTTTTGACGGGAAAGATGTTACGGATTATAACCGTTTATTGTCATCAAGAGGTGAAACCGTACAGGGTACATACGACCCGTCGGAACGGCTGATAGAGCTGTTTGCCGATGCCAAGCCGGATACGTTGACGCATGAATTAAGCCATCATTTCTTCCAAAACCATTTCCGGGTTGCACAGGAATACGGCTTTTCGGATTATGACCGAGGTGTGATGAAGTGGCTCTCAAAACGGGGAAAGCACGATATAACCGGTTTTGCGGATATGCAAGACCAAGACTGGGAAAACCTGACCGAAGCCTTTATCCGCTATTTGAATACCGATACGGCGCCGACGATTGCAACGAGGGGGCTGTTTCAGAAAGCCAAAGAGTGGGTATTGGGCGTTTATGATGACAACCGCGATTATGCAAGTAACGAAGTCAAGGACTTTTTTGACGCGCTTGTATCAAGAGAAGGCACAATTCCTAACCTTGATAATATCATTAAAAACAAGGCGGATTTTGAAGAATCAATTAAACAGGCCTTGCGTGGCGAAAGCGCGACTTTCAGGGGAATGAACCGTGGTGAGCTGCGAAAACTCCGGCAGGCCACCCATACCCGCGTGCGTCGTCCGGGGCGGACACTGGAGCAGGAACTTAGGGCTTTGGGATACCGTGTAGATGCGGTAAACCGGACGCTTGCTGACGAAAAGGGTGTGGTTGACGATGCGCGCCTTGCCGAGATTTTGCAGGAAATGGGCGTTTTGGACAATGTGGATACCGAAACTTACGAGCAAACCGACGCCTTGTCTGCTAAAATGCAGGATATTCTGGCGAATGCCGCAACGACATATTCGCCGCGCGAAGCGAAAATCCAGCAGGAAAGGGATGCGTCTATCCGCAATCAGGCCGAAGCGCAGCGCTTTATTGACGAACTCTTGCAAAACAATCAGCTGGGAATTAAGACGATTGAGGAACTTGACGAGTTGTTAGCCAAAGTTGTCAGCAAGCCCGACGATGTTGATATAGTCAAAGTCAACCGCAATGCTATTAAATATTTGCAGGCCAAAACCGCCGAGATGAACAAAGACTACCGGGAGGCTATAAGGCAGATCAGGCAGGAGGAGAAAGTTCGGCGGGAAACCCAGTACCAGCTGCAAAACCGAATGAAAAACTTTATCCGTTCGCTGCCGGTTACGGGCGACCATAAGGCTTCGTTAATGGGGAATATCCAAAGAGTGAAGGACGCAGAAAGCTTTGAGGCGGTCTTGAATGATGTTCGCAGGCGGGCGGCCGGATACATAGAGCAGGAACAAAAACAGCTTAACCGGCGCAATATTGAAGAAACAATCAAGTCCACCAAACCGACAAAGTTCAGAAAACAACGCTATACATACGAAGACAACAAGTTTTTCGCCGAACTCAGGGATATTTTGAAGATGAGCCGGGCGGAAGCTTTGAGGGCACAAGAAGCTTTTGCCGGGCAGATAGGGCTGGCTCGGGCAGATGGCGAAGTGCCGCTTGGTATAAATATAAGCGAATATGACAGGCTGAAAAATCTATTGTATTACTATAAAATCAACGGTGCCGAAAGTTCTCTTGCGGCATTACAGGATTTAGCCACGTCTTTGGAGGAACTGAAAGCCGCGGCAGCGGACAAACGCCTTGACGAAGATACGCTTAAATCAGAAGTGCGGAAAAAGGATAAAGACGAATTATTGGAAGGAATAAACAAATATAAGGCTTCTAATATATTTGCCCGAGGAATGGCTAAAATCGGAACAATACGTTCGGCAATGAGCGAGTATTTCGGCAAGGAAATGGCGGATAAATGGAATTTGGAACCTGCGTTTGAAAGGGTAAATATTTTTATGCGTTCGCGGATAAAGCCGGTTATGGACAGCGCCCGTGAAATTTACGGCGCTGCAAAAGCATCGGATTTCCTGAACCTTATGCAGAACAAATCCCAAAAAGAATTTGAGCTGACAGACAATGACGGCGATTATGACAAACTTTCGATTATGGATATTGCCGATATTTATATTGGTATGAAAGACCCGAATACGCGGGCTAACTATTATGCCGCGTATGAAAAGTTTGATGATACAATGCCGACGGACAGGGGACAACTCAGAGCTGCAATCGAAACCATGAGCGACGAGCAGCTGCGTGAACACATGCTTACAAACAACCTCGGAACGCTTTTAAGTTATCTCTCTGAACAGGATATGCGTTTTGCCGACATGGTGCAGGAAGAGGTCGGCAGTATGTGGGAGCTGGAGAATGAAATATTTGTTAAGCTCTATGGCATAGATTTGCCGCAAAACAGGAATTATTTTCCGAGGACTTCCAAAAACGCGCAAGATTATGACGTTATGGAAAATTTAAGGGTTCGCGGCCAGACGCCGGGATTTTTCAAAGAACGCGCATCGACGGTTACGCCGCGTCCTAAAAATATTTGGACGAAGTATCAGGAATATGTAACAAGCGTCGGTTATGTTCAGAACGTTGCCTTAAAATATAAAGACCTGCATTCTTTGATGACAGACAAGGCCATAAGAGGGGCGATTGTTAAAAAATACGGAGAAGATTCTTATCGGGCTTTTATGGCAAATTTGGATGACTTGAGTATCAAAGGAGCCGTAAAAACCTACAACGAAGTAGGCAGGACGATGCAAAAGCTGTTGAATAACCTTGTCAGCGGAACCGTGGCGTTAAACGTACCTATGGCGTTTAAACAGCTTCCGGCGGCGCTTAACTATTCCGTTAATATGCCTAAAACCGAGTTTATTAAAAATTTTCTTTACGCGGCGACACACCCGGCGGAGGTTAAAAGGGTAATGGATTCATACGTTGGCGATTTCCTGAAAACGCGCTATGAACAAGGGTCGCAGTCCGATGCTATCGGCAGGGCTATGGCCGAGGCTGATTCTTTGGTAAATTCCAAATTCGGTCTGGCAGGTTTTTCACACAACTGGCGGCAGCTGGCGACAACACCGATAAGGTTTGCGGATATATTTGCCATTTACTGGGGCGGGTATGCCAAGCTGAAATATAATATCGACCGGGGGCTGGCACCGGAAAAAATCCGCGAGGACTTTATTGATGAAACCTTAAGCAATCAGGCAGCTGGGAATCCGGCAACACTGGCAAAATTTCAGCGCGAACAAAGCCTGCGTTTCTTTACGGCTTTCAGGAACGTTCCGGCGCAGTATATGCGCCTGATTACAACAACAATGACGCAATGGCGCCGCGGAGAAATATCCGATGCGCGGTTCTTCAGCAATATCGGAAACTATGTTTTTGTGCAGCCTGCTTTGTATATCTGGCTGGGTTGGCTGGTTAAGTCCTTCCTTTACGGGGATGATGACGACGAGTGGTTTGACGGAATGATGACCGAAATGGCTTTGTCCCCGATTGCCGGTTTACCGATTATTGCCGATTTGGCAAGTTTTGGACTGGACAAGGCCGAATCTGCTTTAACGGGGAAATCTCCGGAGCCTTGGGACGCATTGCAAGTCTTTGGCGTCGATACGCTTAATAAGCTGATGTGGAAGCTTGTTAAAGATGATAAAACGGGATGGGATTGGGCCGAAATAGCGGCGTCCGTTATTGATGTAGGCACCGGCGCCGGTTTAGGGACGGCCGTTCGTACCGTCAAGAAACTGTCTGATTGACTTTAAAACAAAGCGGCTGTATAAAGGAAAAGCCCGGTGCGGGAACACCGGACTTGTCTTAACCTAGAAAGGGGTTAAACCCACTTTAACTTCTTTCCTGAAGTTAAGATAGCTTATTTTTCTTGATTTGTCAAGTTAAAAATGGGCTAAGGGTTTCCCCTTTCATATTATTTGAAAGGACTAATAATGATAATAAAATTTATTATTGTTATTCGGAAACTCCGAATTTTCCTGTCTATTAAGAAATAGCAGGGCGGAGAGGGGTTGTCAAGCCCCTCTCTTGTTGATAAATAAAACTTGCTTGACATTTATGTCAAATTTTGTTGTGATTTTGGTATAGTGGAGAATTGGCTCTAGGGCGGTTCTCTTTTTTTATGGAGAAAAGGCATGACGGTTGTAAACGAGGCGTCGCTTATTACTTATCAGGCAAACGGCACGACGACAAATTTCGCGGTGCCGTTTAAGTTTTTTGATAAGGAATTGGCGGTCTATGTGAATAAGACTTTTACCACTTATGAAAAGGATGTTGATTATACAATTACGGGGGCAGGCAATCCGCAGGGCGGGGAAATTGTCTTTAAGGAAGCGCCGGCCGCGGGAATTTATATTACCATTTCGCGAGATGTCGTCTTAAATCAGATGGTAAAATTTATTGAAGGAGAGGATTTTCCGGCTGCCGATTATGAATATTCGCTTGACCGCGTGATTATGGCCTTGCAGGAGTTTATGCAAAAACTCAGACATTGCGTTCAGTTTCCGCTTGGTGCCGACGACTGGGACACGTTTGCAGCCTCGCTTTTGAAAATGAATTATCAAGGCCAGCAGCAGACTTATTGGCGGGAAGATTATCCTTACGGCATGGGCGAGCTTACCCGCTACAATGAATATTGGTGGTTGAGCCTTTCTGACAGCAATAAAGACAATAAACCGGGTAACAGTTCGCCGTATTGGTCTAAGTTTGCAATTTACGATTCTTATACGACTAACGAGATTGACAACAAACTGACACTGAAAGCAGATTTAGCCGACGTTTATACCAAAGAAGAAGTTGACGAGAAAATACCGGTTGTGCCGCCGGTTATCAAAGCGTCAGACGTTTCTTTCGGGAATTGGGCGGAAGACAGCTATCTTGAAGGATATAGTTACAGCGCAACGGCGACGCTGCCCGGCGTTACGGCAGGCATGATTCCGATTGTCGCGTTTAATCCGTCTGATGCGGAGAGCGGCAATTTAGCGCCGATTGCAACAGCATACGACAACACGGTTAAGATTTTTGCCAAGACGCAGCCGGAAGCAGCAATTGTGGCGGCAAGCGTTATTTGCCAGTGAGGTGAACCATGAAAGGGATAACAAATGCGGTAGTTTTGCAGGGCGGCGGAGGCGGCGGCGAAACGGTTTTTGCGGTAAATAATACGGGCGCGGCGGTAACAAAGGGGACGAAAGCGCTGCTAAACAGCCACCAGCGGGAAACGACGGCAACGGCAGAAAAGCTGATTAACATAACCTCTGGAAGCAGAATGCATTTTCCTTTTTGCCAGGAAAACGATGTCTATGCAATTTTCGGAAGCAGCCTGTACAGCCTGACCTACACACCGGAATCCGGCAGCTGGACGGCGACAAATCTTAACCTTGCCACCGTTGGCGGAAAGTTTATCGATTTTATTGACGGTAACATCTGCTCTGCGGTGCAGGAGAGGCTTATTCGCTACACGGTAAATACGCAGTCGATTTATCCGCACGGCATTATCAATCCGGCGGCATATTATATCGGACAGTACAACGGGGAAGGGCGGTGTCTGGCCTGTATCGACAGCCGCTTGGTTTTGACGACATACGATTTTGCCACGGATACCATCGGGACGGAAGTGCTGTGCGATATCCGGGAGGGATGGACAAGCAACTCCAGTGCGGAGCACGGGCGTGTCATTCGTCTGGGTAACAAAGTGCTGGTCTGGTTCACTGACACGGTTTACATTCTTGATTTGACGACAAATTCGGTTATCGGAACGACGGCGAATATTGAAGACGTCGCGTATGCGACAGGGTGTGAACCCGGAGATTATGTCTTTAAGCATGTTGAAAATACTGAGTTAGCTACCGGCGCGACGATGACGGTTTATAAAATTGATGAGAATTATCAGCTGGTTGCCGATACGCCGGGGATTTTGCTGCCGTGGACGTCGGTCAACGTGAAGATGTTTTATAACGCGTCGACAGGCGTTTTAAATATAGGAACGACGGAGATGTTCGTTATGTTCCAGTTTAATCAGGAGAGCAAGACTTTTGCCAGCATTGCCGCAGACGTGTTGCCGCCGAGCGACAAAGCGGACGGATACTTTATGACGTTTGACATCACCGCCGACCGCACCAAGGCGGCGATGTGCTATTACACGAGCAGAAATTATCTGAACGCATACAACCTTTCAAACGCTTCCGATGCGGTTTATGCCGACCCGGTGGATTTGTTCCATTTTTACCCGGATAATTCGGTAACCGGGTTTGCCACCGGGGCGACGGACGAAACGGGAAAATATGAGTTTAAGACAGTAACGGCAGGGTAAGATGGAAAAGGAATATGCCGAATATATGTATCAGCGGTTAAAGGCAGATACGGCAATTCGGCTTATTCGGTCGTTTCCGCTGCGGACGGTCGAACAGGAAGTTCTTATTGACGGGCTGGTCGGGCATCAGGGGCGGCGGGGCTGGCAAAAAGTTTATGCCGGCGAAATCAATGTTGATGTCAAAACCGTTTCAAGACGGTATCAAAAAGCCCTGAAAGTGTCCGCAAAGTTTTTAACCGCTTATGTGGCAAGGCTTTTGGAGCGCCCCGAAAAGTAGAAAACCGGGCGTTCTTATTCTATTATGGTGTTTGTACCCTTAACTTGAAGAAAGTTAAGGGGCTTATTATTTACTCCCGCTTTCTTCATTAATGTTAATTTTAATGGAGAAACATTATGACAGATATTTTACCGGTAAATGGCTTTGGCGGCGGTGAAGGCGGCTGGGGTTCTGCGGCCGGCGCGTTTGCTGGCGCGTTGTTTGGCTCTTGGTTTGGCGACTGGGGCGGAAACGGGCGCGGCGGCTGCGGTGGAGGCTGTAATTCTGCGGCTATTGCCGACGGCTTTTCGACAGGAATTTTAAATGACGGGATTAATTCTATTCAGAACTCGATTAATGGAATGAATATGAATTTGTCCACCGGGCTGTGTAATATCGGCTATCAGACGTTAGACCAGACTTCCCGTACCAACCTTGCCATGATGCAGGGATTTTCGAGTTTGGGGCATGATAATTGCCAAAATACGAACTCGATTGTTTCGGCGATTAATAATGTCGGTTTTCAGAATCAGCAGTGCTGCTGCGCCACGCAGAACGCAATCCGCGAAGAAGGCTGCGCGACCAGACAGCTGATTCAGAACAATCTGATTACAGACCTGCAAACCAAGCTTTGTGATGAAAAGGCAGAAAATGCAGCTTTGAAATCACAGCTTTATACAACTAACGTTGTAAACGGACAGACGGCCGTTTTGATGGGGGCGATTGAAAGACTGCGCCCTACAACGGCAACGACCGCGGCGGCGTAAGGAACGGGGGCGCAAGCCCCCAATCAGACAATGAAAGGGGAACCGATGAAATATATACTTTACAATCCACGTTGGAAAGACATTCGGCGTATCGAAAAGACGCTGGACGACAAACCCGCAACATGGGAAAAATACGAACATCTCGAAGAAGGGCGCCTTAAAATCCTTGAAATGGAAATTAAGGAATTTAAGGAACTCCGCGAAAAAGTCGACGATAAAACGGTAGGAGCCAAAGAATATTACAAAGCTGCGAAACATATAGCTGCGGCGGCGATATTGCTGATGGAACAAATCCGGGGAGGGTGCAATGGCAAACTATAACCTTCCGCAGCGTCTGAGCCTGCCGTCTGAAGAATGGGAACTCGTCAAAAATGCAAGCGACCCCTCGGTCGGATTTCCGTTTGACCGGGTGAATACGATAGATTTTGACTGTTCTGAAGTCAGGCAGGGGCTTTACCGCATTTTGGTAACCGGGACGATAATGCCTGCTCCGGGAAGCCTCGAAAAACCAATTAAGCTTGTGTTTATCGGCTTTAATAATACGCCGATATACCAGCAGTTTCTTGTCCGTAATGACCTTAGGAAAATGTCGATTTATAAAGCCGATATAGGCAAGTTTTCGACAGATTTTACGCGGGCGTTTCTAGGAAAGAGCAGCGAGGAAAGCAAGCAGTATGACATAAAACCATATCCTGAGGGAGTAGAAAACGATGGAACCGGAAAAAATGATGACGCCTGAAGACGAGGAAAAATTTAACAAATATTTTCGCCGGGTCAAAGAAGAAGTGCGAAAAAACGTGGACAAGAAATGGGATGCGAAAAAGTATGCCGCGAGCGCGAGCTGGCTTCTTGCCCGTTTCGGAATGAATCAAGACCCAGAGTTTGCCGAAGAGGCAGCGACTTATATTTTGGCTGCAACCTATCAGAAGAGGGGGGACAAACAATGAAAAAATATGCGATATGGGCGCTGATTGCATGGTTTGCAATGCAGATTTTCAGCAATATGAGCGGGATTGACTTTGACATGGAGTATGATCCTGAAAGTGAAAATTACGATTATGTCCGCGATTCTGACCGCGGAGAAAACCGTAACAATTATTATGATGCACGCGAAAGCGGCCATGAAAATTATTATAGACCGGCAGGAGATGTCCACGAAGATTATTATAGGGGGCGTTCGAGCCGAACCGGACGTTTTGTCCATAGGGGCAGATAGTTTGTAACACGGGAGGCGGAAGCCTCCTTTTTTTATGGGGAAACAATGAAAAAAGAATTAATTACGGATTTAACTGATATTATACCGCTGATAGCTTGTGCCAGTATTTTGGCATCGTATATAAAGGGGGTGGTTGGCGTGAAAGAGTATTTTAAATCATTAGCGGCGTCTTTTTTAGTAGGGATACCGGCTGCCTTTGTTGTGGAGTATTTTTTTACTTCTCCTAATGCATGGCTGTTAAAAGACGCTATTATTCTGGTTTCCGGCTCGTTTGGGATATGTCTTTTTAACGGTGTGTTCAAAATATTTAAGGGTTTTGAACAAGACCCTTTGCATACGATTAAGGAGATAAAGGGAAATGATAAACATTGAAAATCATTTTGATTGGATAGCTCGTCGGCTGGAGTTTCACGAAGGCTGTAGGCTCATGCCGTATCGTTGTACGGCAGGGAAATTAACCATCGGTATCGGGCGGTGTATTGATACAAACCCGTTCACCAAAGAAGAGCTGCAAGCCGTGGGCGACTGGAAACACGGAATTACTAAAAATGCAGCGCTGATGCTTTTGCGGAATGATATTGACCGCTGCATAAAGGAGCTGTCGGGGGTGGATTTTTATGCCAAGCTTGATTTGGAGCGAAAATACGCTTTGCTTGATATGTGCTTTCAGTTAGGTTTTAAGGGGCTGTGCGGGTTCAAGAAAATGCTTGAAGCGATGCGCTGGGGCAAGTGGGTAAAAGCGGCGGAAGAGTGCCTGAACTCGGACTATGCGCGGCAAACACCGGCACGGGCGAAACGGATTGCAAGGCTGATTAAAGAGGGGATTTGGCTGAGGTGAGTAAATTTGATATATGGATATACCGGCCGGATATTGAGGCTACGGCGCGCAAGATAAACCGAAATTTTGTTTATAATGGTCGCGGTAAAGCGTTTTGGGACGTTTTTGACCAAAGAAAGGCCTTAAAAGAGCAAATAAATGATATTTTGGAGAAAACGCGCCAGCAGCCAAAAACGAAAATTGAGGTGCCTGATGACTAAATTTTTAACATATGCCGTGGCGGGGCTGCTGTTGGCACTGTATATCACGGTAAGCTTATACATCGAACGGGGCAGGGAGATTGCGGCATTGCAGGGCGAAAAGAGTGCCCTGTCTGGGAAAACATCATTTTTGGAGGCGGAAATTGCGAAACGAGATGAAAAGGCGTTACGAGCCGATAAGCGACTGTGCGAGATTGAGGAGGCAGCAGAAGCAGAGAAGGACAAGGGCGGTTTTGATTGGGACAGCCCTTTGCCTGCTGATACTGTTACTTTGCGGCTGCGCCAGGACTGAATATGTTTATGTCGAGGCACCGCGTGAGCCGATAACGTGCCACCGGCACATGAAGACGTTTTTGGATATGGCGAAGTGTCTGGAAATGTACAAGGCGAAGTATTAGGAATTATCTTCAATGAAATCGTTAAGTTGTTTGAGAATTATATTTTTTTCAATAGGCGGGAGGGTATTGACATTGTCTTTTATGTGCAAATAAAGTCTCTTTAGTGTATCAAAATCCAGGCGGCCTACTTTATTTGTTTCTTTTAATTGATCAAGAGTGTATTGAAATGTTCGGTTGCATGAAATAAAGCTATCATATTTCAAATAAGGATTATGTTCCTGTTTTACAGGAATGCAGTTATAAATTTTTCTATTTTTTGTGTTTATTAGTAGGAATAAATTAGGATTTAAACAAACAAATACGCTATATTTGTGTTCAGGTGGTGTTACAGCCGTATTATATACATAAAGAACATCGCCTACTTCAAACATTAGAATACCATATTTTGTGTTAGATTGCCAAGGTCTTTTAAATCTTCTAAGACATCAGGATTGTCAATCATATCTTCATATGGAATGTTAACAGCATTTTGATAGGATAATTCCTGCTCGCGATTTTTCCATGCTTGATGTTCATGATTTTTATTTAAGACATTTCCAAAATTCAGGTCAGCATATTCATCTATTCCGTGCTGGAGTGCTTCTAAATCCGATGGAGAGAATACACTCATATCTACGGTAGCATTTGTGCTTAAACCATGTAAGGAAGATTTGAAAAAAGGCATATTTTTTGTTACCTTTGTTAAGTCATACATAAATCTTGGAACTGTGCCAAACTTCATGGCAACATACTGTTCACCATAAATAGGACGTCCAAAATTATTTAAGCTGTAACAATCCGCATCAAACATAACTTTGTTTATATTATAAACATTTATGTCCGGCTTTTGGGTCAATATCCAAAGCAGGGTCTGCATTGCTTTGTTCGGATTTAACGTAAATTGTATGCACATAACATCCTCTTTTATGCCTATATAATACACGATATTGCTATTTTGTAAAGAAAAAAATGAGATTCGTTCATATAGTCCAAAAAAAGTTTAATAATTATAAGGGGAAATGTTTAATAAGTCAATGGGTTTAAGGGCAGTTTTAAAAATAAATTTGGGAGGTTGATTTGAAAGAAATTTATATTGTTCATGCCGATGCGTATATAGGCTGTTACAAGCCGGGAAAATGCCCGATGATTGGCTATGCGCCGCGGGAGAAGTTTATTGATTTCGTGAAAGGGCTGCGTGAGGATTATCCCGACTTTAAGCTCCGGTGTGTGGTGAATGAGGGAATAAAAGAGCTGGTGCTGAAGAAAGTGCGAAGCGACAGGATGCAGATTTTATTGGTTAAAGAGAATCGGGAAAGATGACTGTGCTAATTTTGTGCTAAAAGTTCGAAAAGAATCGGCAAAAAACAGCACAAAACGACAAGAAGAGAGGGCTTAAGAGTCCTGACGAAAAACAAAGCAAATCAAGAAAAACCAAGCCCTCAACGATGGTGCCGTTTAGTGGACTTGAACCACCGACCCACGCATTACGAATGCGTTGCTCTACCAACTGAGCTAAAACGGCAACGGAAGTATATTTATCAGGTTAATTTGAAAATGCAAGTGTTTTTTTGCATGGTGGATAAAAAAAATCCTGCCCGGCGAGGGGCAGGAAAAAGAAGCGCGCCGGGGCTGCGGAAACAGCCGGGGCGGGCGACAGAATGCGAGGCCTGCAGACGGAGTGCCGGGGCTGCGGAAACAGCCGGGTGCGAGGGCTGGCGCGATAGCGGGGCAGCAGGTAAAAACGGCGCCGGCCAGAGCAGCGGGTGAAAACGGCGCCGGTCAGGGCAGCGTTTCGAGCCAGGCTTCGGGAAGGGCAGGCGCCCATTCGGCGAGTTTTTCCAAATCTTCCTTCAGCAGAAAATCCGGTTTTTCCCCGCAGTGGCGGGCGGCGATGATTTCGACCGCTTCCCGGCGGACCTGCGGTTTCAGATCCGTGTCGCGCAACAGGGCGGGCAGCGATTTTTTCCAATCCAGAGAATGGGGCGAATCGGCATAAAAAACGACGAACGCCGTGCTGTCCGTTTCCCGGAAGCTGCCGCGGCTTCGGAACACGTTTTGTACGGGGTCCCAGCCGCAGCGCCAAAGACCGGCTTTTTCCACGGCCCAGTGTTTGAATTCGGCAACTTCCACCATATCGGCAAATTCACCGCTGTTCAGCGCAACGGCACACAGGCAGCGATACAGCTGTTGACTGGACGCGTTGCAATCCTGAAGGACATGGCGGGCAAAGCCAAGCAGCGCGTTCCAGTCTTCGGGGCGTTTCTGCGGCTGTGCAAGCAGGACGGCGGCCAGCTGCGGCAGTTCGTAATTTTCCCGCGGCAGCGCAACGTCGTACAACGCGGCGGCGATTTTGAGGTTCATTTGCGGGTCCTGCCGTTTTTCCGCCAGACGGCGGATGTCGCTGAAGACCGTGTCGGGCGAATGAACGACGATTTCGCGGTTTGTCCGCATTTCCATGACATGCCGGGTTTCCGTAACCAAGTCGGCGCCGATAAGCTTCAGGAAAATGTTGAGGGCAACTCCGGGGCGAATCCTGTGCAGGCACCGGGACAAATCGCGGTAATCGGAGCTGTCGAGATTTTCCCGGCGGCGCACCAGTTCGGAAACGCCGTTGGCAAGCGCAATTTCGGCTGCGGCGCCCAAGGTGAGCTTTTCCGGCGGCAGTGTGTTATGGGCGGTACCCTGCGGCGCTTTTCCGGCGGTTCCCTGCGGCGTTTTTCCGGCGGTTTCCGGCGATGTTTTTCCGGCGGTACCCTGCGGCGCTTTTCCGGCGGTTTCTTGCAGCGTTTCAAGAAGAGGCAGCAGATAACCGGTAATCGCGCGGAGATTGCGGGCAAAACCGTTTTTCAGCAGAAAGGCGGCAATGTTGCGCGCCGTGCCGGTGAAACTGAGCTTGGCCAGCACGGGGCTGTAGTCAGCGCCTTCGACAAGGAGCCCCAGCTTTTGCGCGGCGATATCCGGCCAGAGGCAGAGAAGCTCCAGCGCCTGCGGCGTTACCGGAGAGGCGTTTTTGGCTATCTCGCGTTTGAGTTTGGCAACGGCCTGACGGTACAGCGTGCGCTGTTGCGGCACTTGGGCATCCCGGGCGTATTTTTGCAGTCCGACGCCCAAATAAGCCTCGGCCAGAAGCGAGAGAGGCGCCAGCCGCCTGTCCTGCCAAAAGGCAATGATGTGCGGGAGGGCTTTCAGATTTTCCGGCTTGGCCAGAGCAGCCATAAACGCGCCGAGAAAATGTTCGGGCGAACCGAGACGCAAGTCCGGCTCTTCCGGCAAAATCGGCGCAATGTCTTCCACGTCCGAAACAAAAACGAAATTGGCGGAGCTGACTTTTCCCGCCATGACGGCATCGGCGTATCCGCTGTGCCGCTGATCCGTAAAGTAATACGGAATCTGAATAGTTGGCAAATTCATAAATTAAAAAAAATTAGCGTTAATAATTGAGATTATAATACAGGAATTGGCGCGAGCATAGGCGGGGTTTGTCTTTTTGTCAATGTTTTTTTAAGGAGAGGGGGCGGTGGGCAAGTGCCGGCGGAATAAAAAAAGCTTGCAATCTAAAAAATAATATAGTAAAAAAGATACAGGTGCCGCTTTGGCGACATCTAGCAGGCGGGATACCGCCGGCGGGGGTTTAGCAGCCCTCTACAAGTAGCGGTGCATGGATAGCACCGAGATATAACACATAACCCTGCGCGCGCTATGGCACGGCAAGGTCTTGGTGCGAAAGATTCGGCGGAACGGTTGAATTTTCTGTGCACCGTAGTTATAAATCCCCAATACAGGTTCTTTTGGCAAGTTAGATTCCTGTATGCGTCATAAATACAGGTTCTTTTGGCAAGTTAGATTCCTGTATGCGTCATATTTGTTATGGCCGGGGTAGTTTCGAATAAGGCCGGCCAGTTATGGTCAGCCGAATAAGGGACAGCATTTCTACTTGTATGCTTGCTAATACCCCGGCCACTTCTTTGTGAAGCGGCCGTTTTTATTATGGGCTAAATGAATATGGACGCTGGATATGAACAGAATTATTTTTGCTTTGGCGGCTGCGGGGATATGTTTGGGCAGCTGCACTTCTCTCACTTTTCAGGAAAAACAGGAACTTTCGGCTTTGGAATACCGCGGGATAACGGTTGACCGCGCGCCCGGCGGCTGGCAGCAGCCGGCAAGTCCGCTGGCGGCGGGACTGCTTAACGTGCTCCCGGGCGGCGGCAATTTTTATCTGGCGAGCGGAAATGCCGCCGACTCTTCGCATTGGGTTTATGGTATGGTTAATCTGTTGTTTTGGCCGATTTCCATTTTGTGGGGCGTGCCGGAAGCGACGATTGATGCCGGAAATATCAACAAACGCGAGATGCTGAACTTTTATAAATACGGCAACGGCGGCATTCCGGATTTTCCGGGGCTTGAGGCAGCGGGGCGGAGAACCATGCCGCAGCAGAGGGTGGCGCCGCGGCAGGTTCCGTACCGTATGCAGGAGACAGCGCCGCGACAGGTCCCGTACCGCAGCCGCTATCATCAGGCACCGCGCGGGTATTATAACAATTACCAGACATACGGATATTAAAGCATGCCCGGATATGGGCTGACGAGGACGCGCCGGCGGGAATAAAAAAAGCCGGCGTTTTATTACGCCAGCCCGATAAGAAAAAACTAATCCGCAGCAACTAATTCGCGGAGCTTGAGCCGTTACGCCAGCCCGATATGCGGGATATAGCCGCCGAGGTTGATGCCGCTGGCCTTTTTCGCCTGTTCCCAACGGTCTTCAAAACGGGTGTCGAAAATCAGCTTGGGGTCGCCGGGGACAATCAGCCATTCGTTGTTGAAAATCTCCCATTCCAACTCGCCGCGTTTCCAGACGCAATGCCCCATGGCGATAATCTTTTTGTCGGGGCCTTCGCCGTCGAGGATATCCTGAAGGACGCCGAACGAACTGGAAATCGCGATTTCGCCCTGAACGCGGGCGTGCGGGTCGCTGTAAAAATACCCGTCGCTCGGAAACAGCACAAAGCCGTTGGCGGGGTTGACCGGGCCGCCCTGATAGAGGTCTTCGTAAACGCCGCGCACGTCTTTTTCGCCGCCGTCTTCATGGTTGCGGCATTCAACAACAGCCGAGCCGAAGAGGAGCTTGTTTATCATTATTCCTTTGACGCTTTCGGGCGAACTGTCAGTAATATAGATAACCGACTCTTTATACAGGTCGTTCTTGCCGGAGCCGATGTAAACGAGGCATTTGCCGGTCAGGGTGCTGTCCTCGGCGACGCGTTGTCCGCCGGATTTGGCGGCAAAACGGTTTTGAGTGCCGGCGTTGTTGCTCCTGGCGCTCAGGCGGGGGTTGTTGGTGCCGGCGTTGTTGCTTCTGGCGCTCAGGCGGGAGCCGTCGGCAGTGCGTTGTCCGCCAAAACTTCCGCGGCGGCGGTTTTCGGCTGCGGGCGCTTTGCGTCGGGATTTGGATTTCGGTGCCGGCCGCTGCCCCCATTCCTCAAACATAAAAGATTCATCAAAATCGTCCAATTCTTCCAGTATTTCAAACCGTCTCTTTCTGTCCTTCATCGTAATATGTGTCTTTCGTAAAAAAGTTTGTTGCTTTTTGGCTGGTCTGATATAATATCTTTTCATAGCTTAATATTGTTTTTAAATCAACAGTAAAATTTTATGAAAAGGTTTGTTTGTTATATAGGGTGCGCGGCGCTGGTTTTCAAGCTGATGTACGGGGCAGCCTGGGCTGCCGGGGCGACGGCGGGAGATACGGCAGCGCCGGAAAACGGCGGTGCGGCGGTGTCGGCGGAGACGGCTTCTGCTGCGGTGTTGGCGGTTCGGGATACGCTTCCGGGGACGGCTGCTGCTGCGGTCGGCGGCGAGAGCATTGTCTACCGGGTGCGCGACCTGACCGCGGCGGCAAGCGGCGGCGATACGGGCAGTGAGGGCGAAACGCCGGAGCCGATTATCCGGAGCGACAACGAATTGGCCAAACTGGCGCTGCTGCCGTTTATTGTCGACAAGGTTTTTGCAGGGGAGGCGCTTGACGGCGATTTGACCGGGTTTTTGAGCCGGGTATATCCGACGGCGGGCGAAGGAACGCTGAAAACGCTGGAAAGCGGAATCCGCTTTTTCGTCAGCTGGAAGCGCAAATATGACTATGCGGTGGCACGGCTGAAACATAATATCAAGGCGGCGGGCATTTTGCCGAAAGACGCGCCGATTGTGGCAGAGGACGGAGAATTTGCGCCGGAAGAGACAGACCTGCGCAAGCAGTCGGCGGCGGGGGAATATCAGGTGCGGTACCGTCCGTACAAGTATCTGGAATATGATCCCGGCGCATTGGGCGAGCCGGTGCGGCGGCGCGACAAGAACTATATCTCGCCGGAAGACCTGAATACCGACGAAATGGTGCTGGCACTGCTGGAGCTGGATTTCGGCGGGTTCTGGCGCGCGCTGCGGAAGATGCCTTCATACAGCGACGGTGCGGGCGAAAAGCCGGTGGAAGCCGGCGGCGGCGTTAAGGCGAGGCTGCTGCTGGATACGGCGCGCCCGGGCGATAAGGAAATCATCCGCGGCGTGGCGGAAATTTATGTGCCGGATGGGATGTATGTCAGCGGCGATTTGCTTAATCCGGAAAACCGGGCGGCTTTTGTGTTGCGCGAGGACGGCGGCAGCGGTGGCAGCGCCACGGGCGGTATCAGTGGTACGGGCAATATGGGCAGTACTGGCGGCACGGGCGGTATCAGCGGTACGGGCAATATGGGCAGCCGCAACATCAAATCTTTCCGCATGTATGCGCCGCTGGCGAACGGCGTGGAAAAGGGCGGGGAGGCCAGGCGCGTGCTTACCGGGCATATCCGTTTTCCGCTGGAGTTTACGCGGGCGGATACGGGGAAGGCGATGCATATTGCCGGGGATTTGCATTTCAAACTCTGCACGGCGGACGGAATCTGTCAGGCGGCGGCGACACATCACGGGCTGACGCTCCGGGCTTCGGACAAAGCGGAAGATTCCATACATTACAACTACGTTACGCAGGGGTTTGCGCATCTGCCGCCGGCAGAGAGCCGGCACGCGCGGGCGGAGAAGCTGGTTTATGACCGGGAAAAGGGAACGCTGACGGCGACGTTTGCCCTGTCGCGCAGGGTGAGCAATATGGCGGCAATGGCGGAAGACGCGGCCGGGACGAATTTTGTCAATCCCCGTTACGAGCTTGGCGACGGCTATGCCCGCGTTACATTTGACGTGCGGGCAGGAAAACGGGCGGGAGAAAAGGCGGGAAAACGGGCAGGAAAACAGGTGGGAGAACAGGGGCGCAGCGCATTTGACGCACGGTCGGGCAGCGGAGAAAATGCGGAATACGGTGCGGCAGAGGCTGCTGTTGCGGACGGCACCGGGAGGGATACGGAGCTGCCGTTGCAGGAGGTTGCGCTCAGCGCGTCGTTTGATGACAGCGAGGTGCTGCGGACGGTTATGACAGTGGCAGCGGTGCCAGCGGCACAGGCAACAGGGGCAGTGGTCGCACCACGGGCAACGGAGGCAGCGGCGGGAGACGGTATCCGGGGGCGTAAGGCGCCGGGGACGGTTACTGAAATGACGGTCGTACCCCGGGCAGTGCCAGCGGCACGGGCAACAGGGGGCACTTTGTTTGCCTACGGGCTGCTGCTGAACCTGATGCCGGGAATTTTCGGCTTGTTCCTGCGGTTGGCAAGGCAGCTGCGGGAGAGGGCGGAACGGCGGCGGATTTTCTGCCGGTATGCGGCGGGTGCAGCGCTGGGACTGGCACTGCTGGGCATCGGATACCGGGGGGCATATTTCGGCGCGCTGTATTATAACCCGTGGCTGGCGGCGGGAGCGGCGGCGGTGATTTTGCCGCTGTGGGCGGAAGCGCTCGGATATATGGATTTTGCTTTGTTCCGTCCGTTGAAAAAAATATTCAGGCGCGGCTGGCTGGCCGGGCTGTTTACGGTGTTGCTGGCGGCGGCGTTTCCGACGGTGCTGAAAGCGGAGGCGCTGAGCGGGCTGTTTGCGGGCGGCGCGGAAATATGGAGCGGCGCGGCGGAGGGGAGTTTTGCCGCGGGTACGGAATTTTTGAGAGGTACGGCGGGCAGTTTGGTACAGGCGGCGGGCGGCGTCTGGCTGGCGCCGGCATGGGCGGAGCTGACGGCGGGGCTGGGGTGCATCTGGCTTGGAATTACGGTGCTGCCGCTGGCAGTGCTGACAGCGGCGGAGCTGCGGGGGCAGAGAGCTGCGGCATGGCTGCGGGTGCCGGTGCTGCGGCGGTTTAATGCTTTTTATACCGGCGTATACGCGGCGGGGCTGCTTTGGCTGACAGCCGGTTGTTTCGGCAGCGCGGCGGCGCTGGGGCTGGCGGTCGGGCTGGTACTGCTGTTTGTGTTGTGGTATGCTTTTCCGCAGGCAGTGGCAGAAACAATTAAGCATACGCGTTCGAAAAAGAGAAGCTTGGAGCTGTTTAACCGGGTGCAGCGGCATTGGCTGTTTGCGGCGGCCGTGTGGTATCTGCTGGCGGCAGGCGGATTGGCGCTGGCCGGAGCGGGGGCGGGTACCGGGACGGACGTCGGCGTGGCAGAGAAGGGCGGGACAGGCATCGGCATGGCTGAGAACAGCGAGACGGACGTCGGCGTGGCAGAGAAGGGCGAGAAAGGCATCGGCATGGCTGAGAACAGCGAGACGGGCGTCGGTATGGCTGAGAAGGGCAGCGCGGCGGTGCCGGTACTGGTGAGCATTGAAGCGCCGTATTCGCCGTTGTCGGTATATAACCGTCTGGCGTTACGGGAGCTGCAGAAGGCGGGGCTGCGCGTGGTGCGGATTAATGCCGGGGAAATGAATGTTCCGGGGACGGCCTGGCCGTGGTTTGCCACATACGGGAAGTTTTATGCGCCGCTCACAGTCCTGTTTACAGACCGGCATAAGAACGGCATGGTGCTGCCGGAGCGGCTGGACCGGGTGGATTTTGACAAGGCGCTGGCCGGCTGGCGGGAATGAAAAATGCGGAAGTTGGGACGGCCCGGAAGGCTCCCGGGGCCGGAGATGACAGTGCACAGGCTCCCGAGGCTGGAGATGACGGTGCGCAGGCAACTGGCGGCGAGAAAACAATTTTAACGAAAGGACGACGACTATGGGAACAGAACTGAATACAAACGTACCGGCGGGGATGCGGCTGACGGTGGCGATTATCGGCAACCGCAACGCGGGAAAGTCGACGCTTTTGAACCGCATCGTCGGGCAGGAGGTGTCGATTGTTTCCGACGAACCGGGGACGACGACCGACGCGGTGGCGAAAGCGTATGAGCTGATACCGGTCGGGCCGGTCAGCTTTTATGATACGGCGGGGCTGGACGACGAAGGCGAGCTCGGGCGGCAGCGCGTGCAGGCGGCAAAGAAAATCCTGCGCCGCGCGGATATGGTACTGTTGGTTATAGGCAGGGACGGCCTTACGAAAGAAAACGAAACACAGCTTTCCAAATTGGCGGAGAAGCGCATTCCGTTTATTCCGGTTTTTAATTTCTGCGACGAGCGGCAGCTTGGCAAATTTGACCGGGCGGTGATGCAGCTTTATGACGGGGTGGCAGTTTCGGCAAAGACCGGCGAGGGCATCGACGCGTTGAAACGGCGTATGGCCGAGGTGCTGGAACCGCTGGCGCACGAGCCGCCGCTGGCAGCGGACCTGATTAAGCCGAAAGACCTGGTGATGCTGGTGGTGCCGATTGACCTGGCGGCGCCGAAAGGGCGGCTGATACTGCCGCAGGTGCAGGTTTTGCGCGAAGTGCTGGATGCCGGAGCGATGGCGCTGACGGTTAAGGAAAGCGAAGTTACGGATATGCTGCGGGGGCTGGCGGCAAAACCGGCGCTGGTCATTACCGACAGCCAGGCGGTCAGGGAAGTGGCGGCGGCGGTACCGGAAGACATCAGGCTGACGACGTTTTCGACCCTGTTTGCTCGCTATAAAGGCGATTTCGCGGCGCAGCTGGCAGGCGCGGCAGCGATTGACACGCTCAAAGACGGCGACAGGGTGCTGATTGCGGAAGGGTGTTCACACCATGTTACCTGCGACGATATCGGGCGGGTCAAAATTCCGAACTGGATGAAGAAATATACCGGCAGGGAACTGAAGTTCGAGTGGACGCAGGGCGCGGATTTTCCCGATAATCTGGAAGATTACGCGCTGGTGGTGCACTGCGGCGGCTGTATGCTGAACCGCGCGGAAGTGCGGCGGCGGATTAACGAATGCGCACGGCAGGGCGTTAAGGTTACCAACTACGGCATCGTGATTTCCAAAATGCAGGGCGTGCTGGAACGCGTGGTTAAAGGGATTGCCGATGCCGGCGCCACGGGCAGTGTCAGCGACACGGGCAGTATCAGCGATACGGGCAGTATCAGCGATACGGGCGAAGAGAGCGACTAGAGCAGCGCACGGGTATGGCGGCGCCATGGGCAGTGCTGTACTACGGGCGTGTGGGCGGCGACGGCTGCGGCGGGGGCGGCGGCTGGAGGACGCATGGCCGTGCTGTGTTGCTGGCATAAAAAAAGCGGTTGCTCCATAAAGGAACAGCCGCTTTTCGGTTTAAAGACGTTTCTTACGCACGCCGTCTGAAAGCTCTGACTATCTCTTTTACGCCGTCTATCTTTCTTTGTCTGACGTACATATATATAATCTTTCCTGCGCCGGGCAGCCTAAAGAGCCGGTTTAGGGGTTCGTCATAAAACGACCATCCGTGTCTGGCGTGTTCAAGAAAGATGTCCCCTGCATTGGGCAGCTGGAAAATCTGAAGCTGGATATCAAAGCAGAGAGGCTTTCCAAGCTTGACATATTCCAGAAAAATTTTTCCCGCGTCGGGCAAGTCAAAGATTCTGACTTGAGCGCCGTAGCAGAGTTCATGCCTGTGTCTGACATATTCAAGGAAGATTTTCCCTGCATCGGGCTGGTCGAACATTCTGACTTGGGCATCATAGCAGAGCCATCCGCCGCGTTTGACGGATTCCAGCATTATCTCGTCAGCGTAAGGCCGGTTGAGGATTTGGAGCTGGACTTTTTCCCGGAGGCCGTCCGGGTTGTGTTTGACGAATTCAAGAAAAATCTCTTTTGCGTCAGGCAGCTTAAACAGCCGGGGGAGAAACTTTACGTCGGGCAGTATGCCGTTTTTGGCGTATTCCAGCATAATTTCCGCCGTGTCGGATTTGGGCCAGAGGCGAAAGATGATGTACTCGACGCCGTAGCAGAGCAAGCCGCCGTGCCTGACATATTCGAGGAGGATTTTCTTTGCGCCGGGGCGCTTGAGTATCCGCCATTGCTCCATAGCTTCAAGCTCATGATTGCGTCTGACATATTCCAACATGTTTTCTGTTGCGTTTTCTTGAGAGAAGACGCCTAATGCTATTCTTTTCATAAAAATTTTAGATTAATTGTTCGACATAATTGTTTTCTTTATGGAAAAGGTATATCGCAAAGTTTTGCTAAATGCAAGCTTTTTTTGTCCTTTTTGTCTTTTTTGTGGCGGAGAGGTTGTGAGCGGTGCCAGCGGCACGGGTATGGCGGCGTGCGACGGGAAGCGGTATTTGCCGCGCATAAAAAATGCCGGGGCTCGAGGGCGTTCCGGCATTGCCGCATCGGCGGCGGAAAGGCGGGGATTAAGCCCGGTCAAGGCTAGTCCCGGCTGTCCTTATATTCCGCGTAGCGTTTAACGAGCGTACGTATTTTGGCGGCGTCTTCCGGAACCATCGCGTAAAGCGGGATGGAAAACGGCGTGAACACGTTATGCCGGCACAGGTGCTGCATAAACGTCAGGCGGTATTCGGCGCCGGGAACGAGATGCAGGGCGATTATCGGGCGGCGGGTCAGCCAGCCGGTATATTTTTCTTCGGCCAGCGCGACGTCGCTCCATTTCAGGAAAGCGTTGTGGTCGATTTTTATCCCTTCGTTGGTTACGACGGCCAGCTTCTGCGGGAATATCAGCACGAAGACGACCGAGGCGAGAGCCGCGAGCGACAGCGCCATGACTACAGTCATAAAGACGACCAGCGCCCAGCTTGTGAACAGTCCGGCACAAAGCATACAGCGGGTCAGAACCCAAACCAGGCAGGCAATGGCGGCGTAAATCACCGTAAGCAGGATTATCTGGCGGCGTTCGTAATAGAAGACCTCTTCTTCCGCGGAGTGGAGAATCTGTTTCAGTTTCTGTTTGATTTCGCGGGCGGCCTTTTTGGCGGCGGCAGTGGTGGCCTGCCTGATGCCGGCTGCGGCGGCTTTGGCGCCGACGGGCAGCTTTTTGACACGGGCAGACATTGTATCGGCGGGAGCTGTGGCGGCATCCGCAGCGGGGGCTGCATTTGCAGTTTTCGGGAACGCGCCGTTAAGCGCGGCGGCTTCCGCTTCCGCCCGGCGGGCAGCCTTTTTGGCCTTGGTCATCGCTTTTAGCGCCTTGCGCGCTTTTGCCGTTGCTTTGAGGGCTTTTCTGGCAGCTTTCTGCGCTTCGGTCTCGGCGGCTTTTTCCACGGTTTTCAGCGTTGCCTCCAACGTGCGTTCGACGATTTTTTTCGGCGCGGCTTTGGCTGCGGCGGGAAGCTTTTTGATTTTTTCGCGCACCGGGGCTCTGGACGCCGGGACGGGCGCGGCATTGCCGGCAGCCGGGGAAAGCGCGTCGGACGAGCCTTCGGGGGGCAGCTGGGCTGCTGCTAAAGTCTCGCTTTCGGCCGCGGTTTCCGCCGCCGAAATCGAGGTTGCGGCGTGTGAGTGGGCTGCCGCCGGAATTGGGGCAGGGTGCGCGGGGGCTTTTTTCGGCGCTTTTTTCAATACTGCTTTGGGTGCCTTGGGGGCAGCGGGTTTCTTTTTAACGGGTTTTGCCATTTTTGTCATCCTTTCAAAAAACAGATTTGCCGTCATGATAGCACGGAGAGGGTTAATGCCGGGTTAACGCGCGGTTCGGACGGAGGGGCGGGGGAAGTTTGCCGGAGCAAGGGGTTGGGAATGGGAGGAGCGGGAAGGGCGGGGGAAGATATGGCGCGGCAACAGAGGGGGTGTGTTGCGGGCGAAGGGGAGATGAGAGGGCGATACGGCGCGGGGGGAGTAGCGCGGGGAATGGTGCGGGCGGGGAAAATGCGGTTGCGGAATTTATTTGGTCGTTTTTTTTCATATACTTTAGGATATGTTATTTGTCAATTTTTTCTTTAAAATATAAACAGTTAAAAAAATTAACCGGGGAAGAAAACTGCTGAATTAAAACGACCGTTTAAAATCCTCAACCACCGTCTATCTTTTTTGGGATTAAAACTCTTGATTTTCCTCAAAGAAGCAGATGATGAAACCGCTGAAATTAAACGTCGTTTTACTATACGCAACAGGAACTTAAGGAAGGAAAATCGCATGAGCAGAAAGATTGGTTTGGCATTAATGGTCGCGGCCGGTTTGCCGGTATGTGCGGCGCGGGCGGCAGAGGTTAGCAGCGGTGCGGAGTTTGCGGCGGTGCTGGCGGGCGGAGAAAGCGAGATTGCGCTGACGCGGGATATTATGCTGGCCTCCGGCATCGGAACACAAACGGCGGAGAATATGGCGCTTGACGGCAACGGGCATTCGCTTACAGGCAATAATGATTTAGACAGCCTTTCTATCGCCAAAGGCAAAACGCTCAGCGTGGCAAATGTCGGCGGAAAATATACGGTCAGCGATACCGCACCGGCGGACGGCAGCATTTATGCCGAATTTACGGATACGGACGGCCAAAAGAAATATGCGGTTTCCGCAGGCGGATTTGAACGGCTGCTTGGGAGCGGTGTTGCCTCCACGGGCGTGTTGTCAAACAAGGGAATGCTTGAGGTTGCGGACAGCGCTTTTGTCGGCAACCAGGTCGGATACGGCGGCGCCGGCGTGCATAATGCGGGATTGATAACAAGGCTCAATGCCGACTTTCTTAAAAACGAAGGGTCTTGGGGTGCGGCGCTGTATAATGCCGGCGTCATCACCGCGTTTGAGGGGGATTTTATCGGCAACACGGCAGAATATTATGGCGGCGCCGTATTTAATATGGGCGAAATCGGGACGATGGGCGGCTTTTATGCCGGCAATACGGCGACACCATACGGCGGCGCGTTGTTTAACGGGAAAGACGCAATCGGAAACATCGGCACGATAGAAAAAATTACCGGCATTTTCAGCGGCAACAACGCCAAATACGGCAGCGCGATTTTTAATGACGGCGAGGTCGGAGCGGTTGCGGGCGCCGGGTTCTATTATAACGGGCTTGAGAGCGGCTATATGGGCGGCGCCATTTATAACAGCGGAACGATGGATATCCGCTCAAGCGAGTTTGCCGGCAATGCAAGCAGCTACGGCGGGGCGGTCGCCAGCTATGGTACCGGAGAAATTGCGGACAGCGTTTTCAGGGCTAACCGGGCCGCGCAGGGCGGCGCCATATACAGCAACGGCGGCGGCAATATCGCAAACAGCGTTTTTGAGGGCAACGAAGCCAATTCCGGCGGCGCGATATATAACCGGACGGAGGGGCTGGTGGTAACCAACTCGTCGTTTACAGACAATACGGCGGCCGGTTACGGCGGAGCCTTGTATGTGCGCGCAGGAATGACCATCCGGGCGGACGGCGATACGGCGGCGTTTTCGGGCAATACGGCTAACGGCGAAAGCAACGCGGCGTATGTCATGGCCGGGCAGACGCTGGCGCTGGAAACCCTTAACGGCGGCAATATCGTGTCTGACGACGGCTTTACGGGCAGCGAAGACGGCTGGACGCTGGTTTTGTCCGGTGATGACAGCGGGGAAATTACCTTAAACGGGGAGATTAAAAACGCAGAGATTGTCAGTGGAATTGCCAAAGGAAACGGTTTGACAGGTATTGCCGATGCAGCTGTTACCAATATTGCCGGCGGAAACCTTATCGGCAACGGAACGAACTCGCTTGCCATGAATGGCGGTTTGGTGAATATTCAGTCGCTGGGGTTTGAGCGGCTGCAGTTGAAAAATCTGGCTCTGAACGGAGGCAAGCTGGATATTTACAATGTGAGTGCGGATTTGGAAAACGTGAAAATGGGCGAGATGAGCGCCGAAGAGGTTTCGGGCGATTTGGCGCTGGTGGAGGTCAAGTCGCTGGACGTTTTGTCGGACGGCGAGGCGGAAACGACGCACGTTATGTTTGCCGATAACAATATTTTGGCGGGACAGGTGGCTTCGCAAATTGCCGAGAGCGCCGGTCCGGTTTACAATTATGACGTCGAATATCTGCCCGAGAACGGAGAATTTACGTTTACGCGGCGGGAACGGAAAGACAAATTCAATCCGGAAGTTTTGGAATCCGGCATGGCGGTTGTTGCGTCTATCGGCGTGCTGAACGATGAAATTTACAGCCGGGTGCTTGCAGACGCAGACCGGACGGCGTTTCGCAAGGGCGCGGCAGAGGCCGGAGGCGGCGCGTGGGTCAAGCCGTTTGCCTCGTCTGACGATTTGGAGTTTAAGAATTATCACGGCGCGGACGCGCGGTTTAACGGCGTGATAGCCGGTGCGGACAGCCGCGTCAAAACATACGGCAACGGCGTGGCGGCGGTTTATTCGGCATACGGGGCATATGCAGACGGCGAGGCCGAGTTTGCCGCCGGAAAGATTGAACAGAATGTCTGGTATCTGGGAGCCGGGGCGAATTTCTATAAAGGCAGCGCCTTTTGGGGAATTACCGCGAATGCCGGATATGCCCGCAAAAAAGCCAATGATTTTGACAAGAACGGCAAGTTTGACGCCTGGCTCGGCGGTATCGGCGCCAAATTCGGATATAATTGCGTCTTGGGCAATGGGTGGACGGTGCAGCCGAACTTCTATGCCACATACACTTATGCCGATGCCGAAGATTATACGACCGGCAAAAATGCGGAAGTCGCGTTTGACGGACTGTCAATGTACGAGCTGGCGCCGGGGCTGAAGATTGAAAAGGCGTTTAATGACGAGCTGCAGGTTTATGCCAAAGGGCGGTATGTCTATACCGGAACCGGACTCCAGCACGTTACCGCGAACGGCGTTCACCTTCCGGATATGGAAATTGAGCCTTATGCCGAATACGGCCTGGGTTTTGAGAGCAGCAACGGCGACGCTTCGCTCTTTGCCGAGGTGATGCGCCGGGACGGCGGGCGTACAGGCTGGAACGGGCTTGCCGGGCTGAAAATCAATTTCTGACGTTGTGCAGGATTGTGTTTAACGCCGTGTTTCGGGAGGGCGGGCACGGCGTTTTTGCGGTCGGGGCGGCCCGTTGCGGGCGGGGGGCAGCGGAAATGTGGGAAAAATGCGGTGAAAAGCTTGACAGGCGGCGGGCGGGGGCGTATATTCCGGGCATTAACGCGATGGCCGGCGGCGCGGGCGGCTGCGGCGGTGCATACGGAGCGAGGGCAACGGGGCACGGGCGGCGGCGCTGCAGTGGGCGAAACGTTCACGGGCGCTGGAGCCGGAGCGATGACATACTTGATTTTTAGGAGGCTACATTATGGCAGTATCTGATGCCGTGGCGGCGCTGCTCACCGAGTACAAGCGTTTTGCCGGAACCGAAATGAATGACCTGTTTGCCGCGGACGGCGAGCGGGCGCAAAAATATACCCTGACGCTCGGGGATCTGACCTACGACTATTCCAAAAACCGTTTTGACGCCGGCGTGCTGGAGGCGCTGTTTAATCTGGCGCGCGAGCATAATTTAAAAGACCGGATTGAGGATATGTTTACGGGCAAGAAAATCAACGTTACCGAAAACCGCGCGGTGCTGCATACGGCGCTGCGCAATTTTTCGGGCAGGCCGGTAACGGTCGACGGCGTTGACGTTATGCCGGAAATCCTGCGCGTGCAGGCGAAGATGAAAGAATTTTCGGACGCGGTGCGCAGCGGGGCGTTTAAGGGCGCAACGGGCAAAAAGCTCACCAACATCGTCAACATCGGCATCGGCGGGTCGGATCTGGGGCCGTATATGGTAACGGCGGCGCTCAAGAAATACTGGGCGAAAGACATCAACTGCTATTTTATCTCCAACATTGACGGCACGGCGTGTGCGGAAGTTTTGGGGCAGATTAACCCGGAGGAAACGCTGTTTATCGTTGCGTCCAAGACCTTTACGACGATTGAAACGCTGACCAACGCGCGCACCTGTCGCGACTGGCTGGTCAAAGCGCTGGGCGAGGCGGCGGTTGCCAACCACTTTGTCGCGCTTTCGACGAACGCCAAGGCGGTGGCGGAATTCGGCATTGACGTCAACAATATGTTTGAGTTCTGGGATTTCGTCGGCGGGCGTTACTCCCTGTGGTCGGCTATCGGGCTTTCCATTGCGATTGCGGTCGGGTACGAGAATTTTCACGAGCTTTTGCGCGGCGCCGAGGCGATGGACAACCATTTCCGTACCGCGCCGCTGGAGCAGAACATTCCGGTGATTATGGCGCTGCTGGGGATTTGGTACAATGACTATTACAATATCCACCGGTATGCGGTGATTCCGTATGACCAGTATTTGAAGTTCCTGCCGGCGTATCTGCAACAGCTTGACATGGAGAGCAACGGCAAGTCGGTGCGGCTCGACAACCGCAAAATTACCGATTACGCGACGGGGCCGGCGCTGTTCGGCGGGGCGGGAACCGACGTGCAGCATTCGTTCTTCCAGCTTCTGCACCAGGGAACCGAGCCGGTGCCGGTAGACTTTATCATTCCGGCGGTGTCGCACAACGAAATCGGCAAGCATCACGAAATTCTGCTCGCCAACGTTTTGGCGCAGGCGGAGGCGCTGATGAAAGGCAAGACGCCCGACGAGGCGGCGGCGGAACTGCGCGCTGCGGGCAAGGACGAAGCAGCGATTGAGAAACTCAAGCTCAACAAGAGCTTTGACGGCAACCGCCCGTCCAATATGTTCCTGCTGAAGAAAATTACGCCGTATGCGCTCGGCATGCTGATTGCGATGTATGAGCATAAGGTTTATACGCAGGGCGTGATTTGGGAGATTGATTCGTTTGACCAGTGGGGTGTCGAGCTTGGCAAGCAGCTGGCGCTGAAGATTTTGCCGGAGCTTGAGGGCAGCGCGGCGCAAAACGGCGGCGCGGGAGCGGCTCGGAAC
>ENA-OPCB01000171-OPCB01000171.1-human-gut-metagenome-genome-assembly--contig:-NODE-171-length-45066-cov-4.493790_pt1 | contig 45066 bp, 38 predicted proteins | sample MGYA00241561_ERZ501473 | MGnify/ENA primary metagenome ERZ501473 (study PRJEB25962, sample SAMEA2042519) | human gut metagenome | biome: human gut; feature: human-associated habitat; material: faeces... | reverse complement strand
GAACATCCGCCCGCCTTTCTTTATGAACGGTGGGTTTTGTTTAACTAGTTAACAAGGATGTTTAATCGTATGAAAAAATCTTTATTAATGACAACCGCACTTGTCGCCGCTTTTTCGGCAACAAATGTTTGTGCGGAAGATTGGACAATCAGTTCCAAAGAAATAATCACAGATGAACTCATCTCCAGAGATAATGTTACCGTTGCAACTGGTGGAGATATAACCATTTCAGGAAATAACAGTGGAATTATTTCTAATGGTAACTTTACAATGGAAGACGGTAGTTTGACTGCTTCTTCCAATGGCGGAAGTGCTGACACCGGTGTTTTTGTTAAAAGTAACGGGGCTGACGTTAATATTCAGGGCGGTGACATTAATTTAACCGATTCCCGTATTTATAAGGGCAACGATACCGCTACGACTGGTGACATCAATATCTCCGGCGGTAATATTACATTGAATAAAAACGCTTATATTGAAATGCGTAAGGAAAATACCGGTAACGTTAATATGACCGGCGGCAAATTGGTTATGAACGAAAATTTGGGATTATTACTTAATACCAATGACGACCAGGGAATTGACGGAAATGCTATCAAACTTATTGTAAACGGAGAGGACGCAACTATTACCGCAAACGGAAGCAACCAAATTAGTGGTGATATTGACTTCACTAAAGGAACAATCACGGTAGCCAACGGGGCTAGTTTAACCTCTGGCGATATTGCAATGAAAAGCGAAAATGCCAAAATTGACCTGTTAGGCAAACTCAATACCAATGTCAACGGTTCCGGCAATCTCTGTTTCAAAAACTCTGCCGCCAATGTCAGCGGTAATGTCACTGGTTCCAGCTTGTCTTTTGACACCGACCATTCTTTAAGCAAGGCAATTGGCGGGACTATCAGTAATATAACGGCATTGAATGTCAACAAAGGTACTTTGACTTATGATAAAGATGCAGGTTCAATCGGTAATGTATCGGTTGCCGGTGGAGCTGGTTTAGATATCGGAACCAACAAATTATCTGCAACAACGGTTAATTTTGCCAATAATTCAACACTTGGTTTGAAAATTTCTTCGGCCGATAATTACGGTCAAATCAATGCAAATACAATCAATATCGGTAATGATACTACAATGAAAGTTACCTTGGATAGCGGTATCGTTGCAAATGGTGAGACCAAAGATTTTGACTTTTTACAAGGTTCTGTAACCGGTGATTTTACCAATAAAATTGCCGACAATAATCGTTATGATATTAGCTTTGAAGACGGTTCATTCAAAATTACGGGAACAGCCTCGGCTTCCGATGTTGTAGCTGACGCCGGCGGTTCTGCCACAAACGCAGCCACAGCCGAAGCTTGGGATACTTTAACATCTTCATCAACGGTAAGCCCCAAAGCCAAAGCAGTTGCTTCGGTACTAAGCGATCTGTCACAAAGTAATGAACAGGCTTATGTCGCAGCTTTAACCGCGGTTGCTCCCGAGATTGCGCCGATGGTTCAGAAAACCCAGACTGAAACGGCTAATCAGGTATTTGGCGCTGTATCAACTCGTTTAACCGGAGGTTCTGTTTCTACCGGTGCACAAGGTATGTCTTCAGGTGACAATATTTTCAAACGTGGTGCAATGTGGGTTCAGGGTATGTTCAATAAATCCAAATTGGACGATACTTCTAAAGCTAAGGGTTTTGACGCAGATTCCAATGGTATTGCATTCGGTGCCGAGAAGTTTGTAACCGATGATACCAAGGTTGGTATTGGTTATGCTTACACTAATACGGATATTGACGGCTTTATGCGTTCAACCGATGTTGATACGCATACAGCTATCCTGTACGGAGAATATAAACCATCCAACTGGTATGTAAACGGTATTGCGACCTATGGCTGGTCTGATTATGAAGAAAGCAAGAGTGTCGCCGGAGTTGGTGTCAAAGCTGACTACGATGTCGAAACCTTTGGCTTACAGGCAATGACCGGTTACGATATGAACATCAACGGCTTAGGCATTACGCCGGAAGCCGGTTTGCGTTATGTCCATATCAAGCAGGACGCTTACAAAGATTCTGCTGACCAACGTGTTTCTGCCAATGACAGCGATATTTTGACTGGTGTTATCGGAGCCAAAGTCAGCAAGAGTTTTGAGCTGTCTAACGGTATGAATATTAAGCCGGAAGCCAGAATTGCTGCGACTTACGACCTGTTTAACGATGACGTTAATTCAGTCGTAACCTTGGCTAATGGTTCTGCTTATGCAGTTGAAGGCGAAGCTCTTGACCGTTTCGGAATGGAATTTGGTGCCGGTGTAACAGCGGAAGTCAACGATAGTGTCGAACTTTCGCTTGGTTATGAAGGAAAATTCCGTCAGGATTACCAAGACCATACAGGCTTGATTAACGCTAAATATAAATTTTAAGCGTTAAACCGCCCAAACGAAACCGCCCCGGATATCTTTTATTCGGGGCGGCTTCTGTATAAATCATTAAATTAATTCTAAAATATGCCGCTATGAAATTTTAATTTTGGAACTTGCGAACATTGAAAATAAAAGAAAAAAATCGCCATTTCTGACGATTTTTGAACTGTGGCTGGGGTGGCAGGATTCGAACTTTGATTCTTCAAAAATTTAAAAACACGTATAATCAACAAGTTGCTAAGTTTTTAGCTGGGAGTGTTTGACCCAAAAATTAGCAGCACGCATTAGCAGTTTTTTGAATATTACATTAGCAGTCAAACCTTTGTCAACAGGGGCTTTCAGAGGAATGATATTTTTTGTTTTTGAGCTTTCGCATTAGCAGAAGAAACAGTAGGTGAAAATATATTTTAAATTATATTGATTTTACATTATTTGTAAAATGTATTTTACAAAACACTTGACTTTTGTGTTTTTGTTAAGTATATATATAAATATTGGAGGGCTAAATATGCAAAACGGAACAGAAATTATAGTCGATAGACCGCAATATATAGAGCAATTGAAAAAATGGCAGGTTCAAACCGACTTAATCAAAATAGTTACCGGTGTGCGGCGCTGTGGCAAGTCTAAGCTGTTTTATCTTTATCAGCAAGATTTAATTGCGAATAAGGTTGCAGATGATAGCCAGATAATCAATATTAACCTTGAAGACCTTATACAAAGTCAGAAAATTGGCTTGGAATACGATGCAGAGAACTTTTTGATTGGTTATAACAAGCTCTTGGATTATATTATAGAGCATCTTAATCCTCAGAAGATGAATTATGTCTTTATTGATGAAATACAGCTATTAAAAGATTGGCAGCTTGTTGCGAATACGTTGCGTTTGCAGAAAAATGTTGATTTGTATTTGACCGGTTCGAACGCTTATATGTTTTCAAGTGACTTGGCCAATCAACTGGGAGGGCGGTATGTTGAAATTAAAATGCAGCCCTTATCATTTAAAGAATATTTTTTTGCATATCCTGATTTTGCTCAACATTTTGCGAAAACTAAAAAAGATATAATGGAATTGAATAATCCAATGGGTATTTATTCTCGTTACATCAAAGAAAGCGGCTTTCCTCAAACATTGAAATTATATGATAAGCAACTTATCAGTGATTATTTATTGGATACGGTATATCTAAACACAATTCAGAAAGATGTTGTCAAACGGTTTAATATTGCCGATACCAACAAACTTGACGCGGTGGTTAAGTATTTATTTGATAATATCGGTTGTGAAACATCTGTTCGTAATATTTCAAAAAATTTGGAGGCAAGCGGGCGTAAAATATCGGTTCCGACGATTGATACCTATATTCAGGGCTTATTGGACAGTTTCTTGATGTACAAGTGCGACCGGTACGATATTAAAGGCAAACAGTATTTAGACAGCAATGCTAAATATTATGTAGCAGATATTGGTTTGCGAACAGCTTTACTCGGTATCAAAGATATGGATGCCGGTCATATTTTAGAAAATGTAGTGTATCTGGAACTGATACGGCGAGGTTATGAAGTATCTGTCGGTAAGTTAGTAAAGGGCGGTAAAAATATTGAAGTTGACTTTGTTGCTAAGAAAAGTGGGGGATTGGTCGAGTATTATCAAGTGGCATTGAATGTACTTGAACCTCAAATTTTACAACGTGAATTAGCTTCTTTAGCGGCAATTGATGATAATTATCCCAAGTTCTTGCTGTCAATGGATTACGGTTCTGGCGAAAACAACGGCATTAAACGCCTGAATGTTTTTGACTGGTTGTTGGAGTAATCGCAGTTTTTTGTTTGATAGCCGCTTGTTATCAGTATAAATACAAAAATAGTATCATTTCCCCGCGTTTTCCTGACTGGATAATGCGCGCCTTTGTTTTTGACATATGATGTTGCCATTTTGAAATTAATTATTTTGTAAAAAGAAAAATTAACTTATAATTCAGAATGATAAATTAGTTAGATGCTTATTTTCAGTTCTATTGAAACGATTAAATGTTTTTGATTGTGCAGAAAAACTATTTTTGCTAATATCATGTTAAAATATTTCTTGTATTGGGGTTAATAAATGCCAACCTTTGAAGTTTTAATTAATGATTGTTTCGCTAATATATCAACAGATTCTACTTTAGAACCAGTTGATAATAAATACATTCTCAGTTTGATTAATGATTTTGAAGATGGTAAATGGCGTTCAAGTAAGTTTCATCAGTTTATATGGAACAATGTGGCGCAAACAGCATTATCTGCAGAAGAAAGAGACAGTTTGGCAGATGAGAGTTCATCGTTATTAGTAAGGTCAGCCCAAAATTTGAGACTAACGGATCAGGATATAGAAGAAGGAGAAAATATAGGGCGGGGTAGTGAATTAGCTGAGATATTATTATATGGGCTAATGAAGGAACATTATAAGGCGCTTCCTGTTGTTCCTAAGATTTTTTACAAACAAAATACAAAAGATAATGCCAAAGGAGCAGATAGTGTTCATATTGTAATAGAGGACGGAAAGTATTCAATATGGTTTGGTGAAGCTAAATTTTATAATAGTTTAGAAGAAGCAAGATTTGATACAATAATAAAATCTGTAGAAACAACTTTACAAACAGATAAATTGAAAAAAGAAAATTCCATTATTGTAGGTGTGAGAGATATTGATAAGTTAATAAACGATGAAAATATCTGCAAATGTATTAAACAAGATTTGAATAACAGAAATTCAATAGATGACCTAAAACCTAAATTGCATATTCCGATACTGATATTGCACGAGTGTATAATTACTAAAAATCAGAAAAATTTAAGTACTGAATACAAGAATGATATAATAAATTATCATAAAGAAAGAGCGGGGATATATTTTAAAAAACAGATAGCTAAATTAAAAGATAACATCAATCTTTATGGAAAGATAACATTTCATTTAATCCTATTTCCAGTGCCTTGTAAAAAAGATATTGTTGATAGGTTTGTTAATAGAGTTAAATTTGAAAAAGAAGAGGCGAATGATGATTGATGTCTTTGAACAATGCCAAAAAATAAATGCATATATTGAGGAGGATAAAGAAAAATCTGCGCGGAATGAACTTATTAAACTTCTTGATTATCTTGATAAATACAAAGTTCCATATAATAGTTTAATAAATCATCTGATTCGTCAATTAGGGTTATATCCCTATATTAGAGGAAATAGTGCATCTTGGGAAGATAGGTTTGCTTATGAGGCTTTCAAAGTTGATGTGGGGGATAAATCGCTTACACTTCATAGAGAGCAATCAAAACTATTGAGGTTATTGCTTGAAGGAAAAAATTTGGCTATTAGTGCGCCAACTAGCTTTGGAAAAAGTTTTGTTATTGATGCTTTTATTGCAATAAAAAGGCCTAAAAATATAGTTATAATTGTACCAACTATTGCCTTAACAGATGAAACGAGAAGACGAATATATAAAAAATTTTCTTCTGAATATAAAATTATAACGACGTCAGACGTTGAAATATCGGATAAAAATATTTTTATTTTTCCTCAAGAAAGAGCTATATCGTATGCAAATAAATTAAATGCTATTGATATGCTTATAATTGATGAATTTTATAAAGCAAGTAAGTCCTTTGATAAGGAGAGGTCGCCAGCATTGTTAAAGGCAATATTAAAATTAGGAAAAATTGCTCAGCAAAAGTATTATTTATCTCCAAATATTTCATCTCTAAAGAAAAGTATTTTTACTAAAGGTATGAGTTTTGAAAAATTTGATTTTAATACAGTTTTTTTACAGAAACATAATTTGTTTTCTGAAATTAAAACACCTCAAAATAAGAATGAAGTGTTATTAAAAATTTTGAAAAATGCTCAACATAAGTCTTTGGTTTATGCAGGAACATATTCTGAAATCAATAAGTTAACATTTTTATTAAGTGAGCATACCGAAATAATTAACAATAAATTATTAAATGATTTTAGTTTGTGGTTGGGAAAAAATTATGAAGAAAATTGGCCGCTTGTAAATTTAATTAAAAGAGGGATCGGGATTCACAATGGTAGGTTACACCGTTCCTTAGGGCAAATCCAGATTAAGTTATTTGAAGAACTTAATGGAATTAAAACAATAATATCAACATCTTCAATTATTGAAGGTGTAAATACTTCTGCAGAAAATATTATTATTTGGAAAAATAAAAATGGTCGATATAAGCTTAATGATTTTACTTATAATAATATTATTGGTCGAGGAGGACGAATGTTTAAACACTTTGTCGGCCAGATATATATTTTAGATACACCTCCAACAGCAATTGAAACATCATTAGATTTAGAATTGCCAGAAGAAATATATGTAGATGTTGACGAAAGAACCTTTGAACAAGAATTAACAAAAGAACAGGTCGCTAAAATAATTGAAAAAAAAGAAGAAATGGAGGCTCTACTTCAAATAAAAGATTATGATAAATTTATTGAAGAAACGCCATTACAGTCTGCAAATGCAAAAGTAATTAAAGATATTGTGTCTGATATGGTAAGAAATAAAGATAATTGGAAGGGGCTTAATTATCTTAATTCCAATGATATGAATAAATGGGATCGATTTTTATATAAAATAATAAAATTCCAACCAGATATTTGGGAGGAAAAGTTTAGTAATGTAGTTAATTTTATCAAAATATTATCAGGAAATTGGCAAAAAACGCTTCCAATATTACTTAATGAGATGGCCGAGTTTGATATGGGAATAGATGATTTTTTCAAACTTGAAAGAACTGTTACATTTAAAATGGCAAGTTTGTTTGGAGATGTTAATATTTTACAGAAAAAACTTTTTTTAGGAACTAATATTGACATTTCACCTTTTATTGTAAAGATATCGAATGCATTTTTACCTCCTGTTGTTTATCAACTTGAGGAATACGGCCTTCCTCGAATGATTTCTAAAAAAATTGATAATGAGAAAGTTTTTGATTTTACTAATAATGATAGAACCTTACATGAAACTATAAAGATATTAAAGGATATTGGATATAATAATATAATAAAAGAAGTTTCTTCATTGGATGAGTTTGATAAATATATTTTAAGATATTTTTATGATGGCATTTAAAAACATTCATCCTCCACATATTTTGCAAGGTCTGGCACCTTGTGACGTTGCCTTGTCTTTGGTGGTTTTTATACAGTTTTTGGTACAACGTTTTGCCCATTGACAGGCCGGATTATGGTAAATATAAGTCTTGGTATTCATAATCACGGTTGAACTATCGGCAGCTAAAACAGGTGCGGATAAAAGCAGAAAAATTAATAAGCATAGGGTTCTTCTCATTTTTCACTCCAAACCTGATTATAAATACTTTCCCAGCCCTCGTTATGGCTTGCTCCGTTGACTTCAACAATTAAGTCATCATTACCGACAAATTTACGCACTAACACCAGAGGGATAACCTCGTCATTACTGCCGACATAGTGAATTTGCGGAAGTTTGGCAAATTGGGTTCGATAACTTTCTAAATTCATAGATTCGTTAAGCGGCGGCAAATTGTGATATTGCGTCCAAGCCAAGTGGTCGAGATTTCCGGCAATGGTTATAATTTTTGTGACATTCAACCCCCTTTTTGCGGTTGCAACCAATCCTGCAACTTGTGCCCCTCCCGAAAAACCAACCAAAACAACTGGATTATTACCGGTAATTTGTCTTATCGTTTCATATTCAGCATTTATTATTTCAGGAGCAAATCGGGCTGTAGTCCAATGTCTTTGACTACACATCGGACTTTTGATATATTGGCACGGCCTTGCTAAATATATGACATTCGGGCTTTTGTCGCCGAAAGCCAGTTCTCGGACTAATGTTCCGCGAGGTGTCGGGGCGTGAGTCGGTTTGCCGTGACTGTTGAAAGCATAACCGTCCCCCTCAATATAAATTTTATATACGCCCTGCGGATTAGTTATCTTCTGCCATGTTACAATCGTAAAGTTCCGTGTTTCAACTTCTTTATAAACATAGTCGGAGGGGACTGTTATTGAGGAACAGTTTGTCAAAAGCAACAGCGCCGCAAATATTTTCATTAAAGTCTTCATAACGTTAACCATACCCCCTAATATTTTAAACCACAATAATATTTTAACTCTATATCTGTTTTTACGGTATTTTTCGCACGCATACGCATAAATCGCTTAAACCGCATAATTTATCATTTTTAATCAAAACTGCCGCGTATCATCAAAAAATGTGGTTTTATACGGTGAAATATTTTATTTTTTAATTGCAAATCAACCACACTCCCGATAACATACAGTTAGGCACGAAGTTTGCTTTGTGTTTAGTACCTTGAGTGGTACGGAGCTTTCATCGGCTTTTATTAGCTACGGTGTTAGGATATAGCATCGTCATATTGTCAGCTACTCATCATAGCTGGCAGTAAATATATCCCCGATTCATACTATGGTCGGGGAGCTTTTGACGTATGTTCAGGAACCATATAACTATCTCTGAAAAAATATGGCTCTAAAGGTTAAAGGAATCATTTTAGCTAATATGATTGATGAACTCTCCGACCACCTTATAAAACAGGTGGTTTTCTTTTAATTGCAATTAAAGAAAAGGAAGTTTAATCATATGAAAAAAAATTTACTCATAACAACCGCATTAGTTGCCGTTCTAAGTACAACTAGCGCTTATGCGGAATCACTCCCGAGTGATGCGTCAAATTTAACAACAGGTAAATATGTTGTTGAAGATACTGGTCAGGAAAATATCCATAACGGAAATATCAAACTCTCGGAAGAGGCTTCTTTAGAAGTAAATACCTATGTCGATATCGATGCCGAGCAGGATAAGGTCACCGATACAAGCCATATTTTTAACGTACAAGGAAATTTGGAAGTCGGCGATGCTACTAATGGCGGCGGTAGTTTATCGGTAAAACGCGATGATGACAAAAAGCCGTTTATGAGCGTCAACGGGAATCTGACTTTCAATAACGGCGCCTCTGTTGATATGTCCAGCAACAGTGACTATTTCTCAACTATAACTGTTAGCGAAAATGCCGATATTAAAGGCGGCAATGTTAAGATGAATAATGCTGAAATCTTTGTCAGAAAGGGTTTGAGCATTACCGGAGGCAACCTTGAATTACAGAACAACGGTGGTTTGTATTTGCCGGAAGAGACTTCCAGTAATGTGACTATCAGCGGCGGCAAAATCACGATGAACGGCAACACGGAAATAGACACTTCCAAAGGCGATATTACCATCAGTGGCGGTGAAATTAATTTGAAAGATGCCAGTTCTATTAAAACCCGTGGCGGCAATATTAATATTTCAGATGGGACGATTACCACCTCATATACCGGTAACGGAGACGGAGAGGTTATGTCTCTCATTGCCAACGGAAACGTTGAAATCAGTGGTGGAACGGTTAATTTGAATTCAACAACCATGGCTGCATTTGGCGGAAAAATGAATATTACCGGCGGAAATATTACATTAAAAGGAACTTCAACCAATGAGGCGTCTTTATGGTCTGCGGCCGGTGATTTAGATATTTCCGGAGCTGATACCGTTATCAATATGCAAGGCCATGCGGATATGGATAGCATTGATGACCGCCTTAATGTTGGAACACATACGAAAAATAATATTAATATTACAGATGCAACCATTAATATTTCCGGTACGGAAAACGAAATCGGCGCCGAAGGCTCTATTAATTTGAATAATGCAACATTGAATGTTGCCGATGCCGGGGAGGTTTTGGTTTCAAATTCGGCTGATAAGAAACAAGGAACATTAAACCTTAATGGCGGTCTGATTAACTTAGGCGGTACAATTAATGGTAACGTTAATGGAAATGGCAATCTCTGTTTCAGAAACGCTGCCGCTACTGTCAGCGGTAACGTCTCCGGTTCTAATCTGGCTTTTGAGACTGACCATTCTTTAAGTAAGGCGGTTTCAGGTACAATCGGCGATTTGGCTTCTCTGAGTGTTAATAAAGGCACATTGACCTATGATAAGCAAACCGGTACAATCGGTAATTTGAATGTTGCCGGCGGTTTGGATATTGGTACAAATACCGTCAATGCAACAGCCGTTGATTTTAAAGATAATTCAAAATTAGCCCTGCGTGTAGCTGCGGCTGATAATTACGGTAAAATCAATGCTGACAATATTACCATCGGCGATAAAACAACAATGAATGTCACTTTGGATAATGGTGTCGTTGGTAACGGTAAAACTTCTGAATTTAAATTCTTAAACGGTACGGTTAATGGTGATTTTACAAATAAAATTGCTGAAAATAACCGTTATGCGATTGAATGGACAGAGGATGGTTCTTTGAATATTACCGGAACAGCGACGGCATCTGATGTTGTTAATGAAGCCGGTGGTTCTACGAATAATGCCAAAACAGCGGAGGCCTGGGACAGTTTGACATCTTCATCAACGGCAAGTGCCGGAGCTAAAGCAGTTGCTTCGGTTCTGAATGATTTATCGCAGAATAATGAACAGGCTTATGTTGAGGCTTTGACCGCGGTGGCTCCTGAAGTTGCACCGATGGTTCAAAAAACACAGACTGAAACGGCTAATCAGGTATTCGGGGCTGTATCAACTCGTTTAACCGGTGGTTCGGTTTCAACCGGCGGCGAGGGTATGTCTTCCGGCGATAACATTTTTGAACGCGCAGCGATATGGGTTCAGGGCTTGTTTAATCATTCCAAACTTGATGATACGTCCAAAGCCAAAGGTTTTGATGCCGATACCAACGGTATTGCTTTCGGTTTTGAGAAGTTTGTGACCGATGATGTTAAAGCCGGTATCGGTTATGCTTACAGTAATACTGATATTGACGGCTTTAAGCGTGATACAGATGTTGATACTCATACCGCTATTTTGTATGGTGAATACAAACCGTCAAATTGGTATGTAAATGGTATTGCGACTTATGGTTGGTCTGATTATGACGAAAGCAAGAACGTTGCCGGTATCAAAGTTAATGCAGACTATGATGTTGAAACCTTTGGTTTGCAGGCGATGACCGGTTATGATATGAACATTAAAGGTATCAATGTTACGCCGGAAACCGGTTTGCGCTATGTCCATATTAAGCAGGATGCTTATAAAGACTCTGCTGACCAGCGCGTATCTGCCAATGACAGCGATATTTTGACCGGTGTTATCGGTGCCAAAGTCAGCAAGTCTTGGGAATTGTCTAATAGTATGACTGTCAAACCGGAAGCCCGCATTGCCGCGACTTATGACCTGTTTAACGATGATGTTAATTCGGTTGTTACGTTGGCGAATGGTTCGGCTTATGCTGTTGACGGTGAAGCTCTTGACCGCTTCGGAATGGAATTTGGTGCCGGGGTAACCGCAGAATTTAATGACAATGTTGAATTGTCGTTAGGTTATGAAGGTAAATTCCGTGAGGACTACCAAGACCATACCGGATTGATTAATGCTAAATATAAGTTTTAATAATTAGCTAACCGGTATAAAATGCTCTGTTACTTATTGGTTGCAGAGCATTTTTTATTGTCAATACTGGCTTTGATGAATTGATGTTTGTGGTTGGGGCTATTAGGGCAAGTACCACCCTTTGGAGCTAGTTCCTTATGACCGCACCACTGACAAATAAAGCCTTGACGATGGATTAAGTCCTTTTTTAGCCTTTCTAAAATTTCACGAATAGCTTTGACATCGTCTTTTTTCATTTTTTTGAGCTCCTAAAATTGATTATTGTTTATATGATAAAATTATTTAAGCATTTGATTTTTCACTATTTTACTTGATTTTACTGTTGTAATTTGTGGTAGAGTATGTTATAATATATTATATTTGAAATTGATTCGATTCGTTTCAGTTTTGAATATAAATCACCGATATAATAGCCTATATTGTCTGCTTTTTTTATCAGAGCGGATAAGATTTATATTGTCGGTTGAAAGTGAGGAGATATGCTCTACATTGCAAACATCAAAAATAAGTTTTGTAGGGCATATTACTTACCCAAATTTTACAGTTAGAGCTTCAGTCACCAAGATTGAGGCTCTTTTTTTATTTTAAAGGAGTAAAAATATGAATGTTGAAAAAATAAAACAGCTGAACGACACATTCCGCAAAACATTCTGTGGCGGACGCGTTGTTTTAACCGTAGGTATTCAATCAATGCCTACTGATGACCGAAGTGAGCTTTTGAAACAAGTTCAGGAGTTCGATAAATTTACCGAAGACAACGACCCCTACGGGGAACATGATTTTGGGGCAATAAGTTTCAAAAACGATACATACTTCTGGAAAATCGACTATTACGATACCGATTATAATTATTTAAGCCCCGACGCAAGCGACTCCAATGTCACAAACCGTGTCTTAACAATTATGCGGGGAGACGAATATTGAGTAACCCGAATTACAAATGTCAGGGAGATACCGACAACTTATGCGGCATTTATGCCAGCCTAAATAGTATTATCAAAGCAACCGATGGTGTGATGACAATTAGTCAGACCAGAGCGAGAACCCTTTTCGGGGAAATTATCAGCCATTTACACCGTCGGAGGCTATTATATAAAATTCACCAACACGGGACAACGGTACAACAGCTTGATGAGTATTTGACTTTACTTGAAAATAAGCTCTCCGAAAAAATAAAAATATATCATTATTTCCCCTTTTCAGAAAGAACCAGAGTTAAAACGGTTATCAAACGACTTACCGATATGTCTTCTGAAAAACACATCGCGATAATTTTGCCTTTAGAGGGAAAATACTATCACTGGAGCCTGCTTGATAAAATAATCGGTAATCGTATTTATTTAATTGACTCTAATCATCTTAAATATATTAACATTGATAAAATTCCCGATGTTCACCAGATTTGTCCCGAAGAAGTATGTGTCGTTGTTGCTGATACGGAGACTGTATAAATGAAGTATACCGTGCTTTCACAGATGATTTTGTGTGTAAACAAAGTCAAAAACCGCATTTATTGCACACCTGTAAACGCAAGTTATAAATTTCAATTTCACATAAAGGAGCAAAAAATATGATTTTTAACTATATCCGTGTTTCAACTACCGACCAAAACACCGAACGACAACTTTTAGATATTCCGTGCGACCGAGCTTATATTGAAAAAATCAGCGGTAAAAATACCGACCGCCCTGAATTACAGGCTATGTTATTAAATATTCGTTCCGGCGACATTTTAAATATTCACGAAATGAGTCGTTTGGCTCGTAATACTCGGGATTTGCTGAACCTTGTAGAGGAAATTACAGCCAAAGGAGCGACTATTATTTTTCATAAAGAAAATCTGACATTCAAAGGTGATGGCAAACAAGACCCTTATCAAAAAATGATGATGACAATGTTAGGAGCTGTTGCGGAACTTGAACGCAATTTAATCCTTGAACGCCAACGAGAGGGGATTGCTCTTGCCAAACTTCACGGTAAATATAAAGGCGGTCAGCCTAAACTAACCGCCCAACAAGTTGAGGAAATAAAAACCCTTGTTAATAATCGCACGCCAATAACGCAAATTGCCAGACAATATAACATCAGCCGCCGCACTGTGTATAATTATTTGGTCTGATTTATTGAGGTTTTTATACTTGCAACAATATCTAGACGTCTAAGAAATGATAATTGTTTTTCATCATCATTCATTACAGTGCTTAACAGCAAATCACAAAATTTATCAAATTTTTTATTACTTATTCTAAGTTTATTGATAAATGGCTGAGATATTTTTTTCATAAAAATAATACCTGATAAGACATTTACTATGTTCAAAAAGCCACATAAAAAATCAAAACCATCATCTTGAATGCTGTCTATTGAAAACTGTCTTCCTTGTTGTGCAAGCCTTTCTCTTCTTAAATAGTCATTGTATTCAATAACAGTTTTAGCTCTTTCTTCTTCTGACAATTCTGAAAGATAAGAAATTAATTTTCTTCCAGCTTGTTTTTCTGTTTGAGAGTTTAGGTTGTAAAGCTCTGTTAATGGAATATCATTTTTGAAATCAATTAAGTCAATTGGAGATAAAATTAAATTGTTAGCTTGAGTGCGTAACTCAAGATTATTATTCCAAGGCTTAAAAGTATTTTGATTAAAATTTTCATAATAACTAAGATAATTGCCTATTAATTTTGCAAAAGGAGACATTAACTTACTGTGACAAGGAAAATAAGTTGCATTTAAAGCATTAGCAATTTGAACATTTTCTTCGGATATTGTTAGCTCAAGTTGTAAATCTTTATTGACTGTTTTCTTTAAACTCTCTGCAATAAAATTAGAAACACCTATACCTCCCATACCTTTTGTTCCGGAAGAGAAAAAAGCATTAAAACTATTTCTCATTGCATATACTGGCCACATTAACATTTTAGTAATATTTTCTGGTGAGAGTTTTAAAATTTCAGACAAAGTTTTACTTATCTCAGGCATCAAAGTTTTATATTCATCTTTGGCTAATATATAATTATTTGCATTTTCTACAAAATTCGATATACAAAATGCAGATATTTTTCTTCGACCTATTATTGAATTGGGGTTACACTCGTATGCTTTCTCTATCAGTGATATATTTTGCCGTAACTCAGATTGTGTCATCAAAATTTTTATAACGCCTTTTTCTACCAGCTCTAAAAATTGTTTTTCATCAATTGATTGATCTTTAAAGACCTTATCGTGATAATCCTCCAAAGGTAGTGAACAATAAATAGTGTCATATAAAAGAATATTGTTTCTGAAGTTTTCATCTAATCCTGTTGCCATATCTAGATAACAAGAAGAAACGTCAGGATTAAAGAAAGAGAAATCTTTTTTTGTTATTTTACCTTCATAAATATCATTTACATTTTCTAACCAAAAATTATCATCTTCTTTCAAGTATGGTAAATTAAACCGATTTGCATGGCTAGAATTTATGCGCATTAAATCGTTGAGAATAAAATTATTATCACAAGGTTTGTCATCTTGCTGGATTTCGAAAGTGATAGGTAATTTTAAATTATTACAAAAATCTAAAACTTTTTGTTTGATAGTGGCATTTAGTTCCTTTACATAGATAACTTGTGTTCTGTTTTGATTCATAGCTCCTATTTTTGTAACAACATTTGGAAATTTCATTGTTACTAGATTATAAAAATCATCATTAGTTAAATATAAACCATCTAAACTTTTTCCTATTTCATTATCTTTAATATTTGGGATGATTCTAGAATAAGTAAAAGGTATATCATTACTTATATCACAAGACAGTGCTACTGAGCGAATTGAATTATGGAAATATTTTTTGAAATCATCATCAATAAGTAATTGCTCTTTTTTTACAACGATTACATATTGATACATCATTTTTTCATATATGGTGGTGTCGATATAAGGATAGAGAGATCTAAAATATAAGTCAGTATGTCTTACCCAACCATCGCAAGTTAAATTAATCATCTATATGTCCTTTCTAATAATATTTTATAATTTTTGAGAATTTAGGCAATCTATTTTCAAATAATTATTTGTAAAAAAAATCGGTATGCGATAAATAAACCACATACCGATTAAAAGTCTAATCTAGACAATTACATTTAATAAATATTTTCTTCGTTTCTTTTTATTTTTTATTCGCATATAAATAATTGCTTTATCTAATTTAGCCTTTATAAAATCAGATTGATTTTGTGCCAATCGTTGCATATTTTGTATTTCTCGTTCACTATAAAACAAAACAGCTTTTGATGGTTGCTCATCTCGACCGGCTCTACCTGTTTCTTGATAATACATTTCAAGATTATTTGTTGCTTCAAAATGAACAATCAAACGTACGTCTGGTTTATCAATTCCCATTCCAAACGCACTAGTGGCACAAATAATGCAGTTTTCTTTCATAAATTTTTTTAATATTTCTTTTTTATTATCGACCATACTATTATATATATAGCTGTCAATATTTTCATTTTTTAATATTTTGTGTAATCCTCTTGTGTAATCAATATGTGCACAATAGATAATGATAGAAGATGTCGGTTTATTGTTTTTATCTAAGTAGGGGTTGAGTTGTGCCAATAATTGCTCAAAACCATCTCCTTTTTTTTCAATAACTCTATATTTAATGTTTGTTCTCTCTAAATCTCCCTTAAATATTTTAACATCTTTAGGCATATTACATACTTCTTTTATCACTTTTTGTGTGTCTTCTCCTGCTGTTGCTGTCAAAGCCATAATTTTTGCATCAGGAAATTTCTTGATAAAAGTTCCAAGTTTTTTATAATCTGGTCTAAAGTCATTTCCCCATAAATCTATACAGTGGGCTTCATCGGTGACTATCAAGGAAATGTCTAATTTAGATAATACTTTTAATAAGTTAGTATTATGCAACATTTCGGGAGCTAAATACAGAAACTTATATTTACCTTTTTTCAGATTATCTAATTTTTTCTCCTGATGTTTTGTTTCGCTAGTATATGCAAGAGCTAGTTTTCTGCGTAGTTTATTTAGTTTTGACACTTGATTATGAATTAAGGAGATAAGAGGTTCAATTACGATACACAGTCCTTTTAACTGTAGAGCTGTTGCATAAAAACACAAACTTTTCCCATAATTTGTTTTTTGAATAACAATACAACTCTTATGTGTTTTCATGTGGTTAATAATATGTTCTTGATTATATTTATAGGACTGGTAATTGAATAATTTTAACACAAAATCATTAGTTGTTAATGGTTCGGCGTAAGTGTTATGCCGAGGTGCCTTTTTTTTGATTTTCGCTAATCTTTCTTGATTTGGGGCTTGTTTAAGGTCTCTGTTGGGCTTAATTTCATTTGGCTTGCCGATGAATTTCGTCATCAGTTTTTTGTTAAATTGATAAAAAACATCGCTTAAATGACATTTATCCAAAAACATTAAATGATAACAATGTATGTCGTTCGGGGCTTGAATTTTCTTTTTCTTTATTTTTTTGCCGCCGTTATTCTCATCTTCGGCAAGAGCTGTCAAATATTTTTGTGTAACCAAAGTCATGTATGTTCTGAATTTGCAGAGATAAGTTGTTATCTTTTTATAGTTGTTTTCATCTACGTGCTGAATATCAATAACTTTTAGATTTTGAGGTGCTCTATATATTAAAGGATCTCCATTTTTAGTGACATTAAAGGTATCTTTATTGAGCATAAACTCATAATTAGAAGGAAAATATTTAGTAAAGAATTGCTCTAATGTCTTTTTATTCTCACCGCAGATTAAAACGTGAAAATGAGGAAGAAAAGCTCCCATGCGGCTGTCATACTTAACTTCAAATGAAACAAATCCAAACCCGTTATTAAGATTGTTTAATTGCTTGCATATTGTCGCTTTTGCTTTTTTTACATTAAAATTCGTTAATTGTTCAGGCTTAATAAAATGGGGTTTTTTATTTTTCCCTCTTCCTTCACAATAATTTAATGTAACCATAAAGACATTATTGGGATCAAGATTTTTAGTTTCAGCGAGATATTTCTTTAAAACGACTTTAATATTATCAGAATGTTCTTTTTGTAATTCCGAAGCGTAATAAATATTTGCCAATGTTTCAGACGTTCTGTTTTTTAGTTTGCATTTTAGTTCAGTTATTTCTTCATAGAATGGGCGTAATGCTTTTATGCTTAATCCTTTTTCCAATGAGGCACCTCTGTGTTGAAATTCGTTCTCGATAATCGAAGTATTTGTTTTTTTCATGTCCGTATTCCTTATAAAAAGGGTTGCAATGCATTTTCAGCATTGCAACCGTGATGATTTTAATTTTTAGAGTTTTTCAACTCCTTCAATGAAGATTCCTTTTTCAATTGTTTGATAAGCTGAGTTTTAGAGGTGTAAAAAAGTTTGTTATCAAAACAACAGATGATAACGTTGCTTTCAGTTTTTTTCGATGTTTTATTTTTCAATATGGCACGGATAAGTTTGTTGGGAGTATTGTTTTTTAATAAACGGCCAATAGAGCTGTTTAAACTAGCTTTACCTGCTTCTTTATGGCCATGATTAATTTTGCCATTAAACAGACTTTGCAAACCAATTTCTTCTATTTTGGTGACAAGAGCTTTAAATTTTTTAGGGATTTTTTGTTCATCCAATAACCTCAACGCTCGATTATATTTATTTCGGTAACGTTGATTAATGCGATTTTGTTCATCATCATCTTTTACTTTGGGGAAGAGAAGTAATAAATAAGCCCTTCTCCCTTTATCAAGATTAGATTCTTCAAACAAATCGTTGCAATGGAGATATATCTTTGCAATACTCTCTCTCCGCTGTTGGTTGGTTTTAATTTCAGAATCATTGATTGTAGAAATGAGAGACTTAATATTTTTAAAGTCTTCACTTTTAGTGATGCTTTTTAAGGTGTTTTTTAACTCTTTTGTTTTCTGAGCTTTTTTATTTGTAATCTTGCTTTTTACCTTTTTCATCTTATTTCTCCTAAAATAAAGGTTTGATTAGTTATCAAGTTTATTTGTTCTTGATACCTTTATTTTCTCAAAATATGACGGAAAAATAAACGGTTACAAAATTGTACTGAGTACATAAATTTTGTATATAGTAAACAACCGACTACATTTAAAATGTAGTCGGTTATGCAGTCGAAAATGTGGTTTATTTACAATTTTTGTCGATTAATATATTTTTTTCATAAATGTCGATTGGAGAAAAGTCAATCGTTTTGGGTTCCAGTGAATATTTGTTTATTAAAAATTTGGATAAGGAAGTAAATTGCAATGGAGTGTTTGCATTACTGCTTTTAATATATCCCAATTTATCTTGAGCAAATAAAGCATAGCCCAAAATATCTTTGATGTTTTCTTTGTAGTTCATATAATTTTCAAAAAGACTTGGTAGATTTTGTTTTTCCTTGATTTGAAAACTAAGTTGGGTAATCTCTTCCGTGGTAAGAAACTTTTTTATTTTGAACATATCCGTCAAACCATTTTTATCTAATAATACTTGAACAAAACCAAAAATAAATAAGGCGTTTTCTCTGTGATTATCCCACGCAGTTTTCAGCCATCTCTTTGTGAGTAGTTTGTTTTTATCATCATTTTCATCTGTAATATCGGAAAGAATTTGTGCATTGTCTAGACTATACAATTTAGATTGGTGACAGGCTAAACGGATTAAGTTTTGTACCGTGAAATAAATGCTAAGTAATAAATGATACTTTTTCTCCATGAAAGTATCTAGGTCTTTATACGTAAAACCGTATGCGATTCCCTCATCATCATTTAATCGGCAATATTTTTCGTATGCAGTATATTCCGCAAAATAAATTTTATAACTGTTTTTTGTATCATTATCTCCGATATGAATTGATTTTTTGTGTTGTGCACTGGCAGATAAAAATCTGGCTTTTATATCGTCAGATAGACCATATAAAATAGAATCTTTAATATCGAAAGAGATAAGCATTTTATATAAATTTAATTCTTGTGGTTGTGCAATAATATAGGGTAATAAGTGAAGAAATAAATTTTCGGTTAGTTCATATGAATACGTATCTAAAAAATCTTTTTTGAAAGATGAATAGGGGATATCAAAATAAACTTCATTCATATTTTGTCTCCTTATATATAAAGATAAGCTAAGTCTAACCCTGTATAGGTTAAATCTTTGGAAATGGTTTTATAAAGTTCTTTTATTGATATACTGCCGTAGTGTTTTGACAGACTCTTGGTGTCACTTTCCCAACCGCATAAGATTTCTACACGTTCTTCTACTGTCCCATGGTTGCGGTATTCTGTTCGTACAGTATGTCTGAAACTGTGGAAAACGTGATGTTTTTGAAGCTTGTCATCGGGATTTGAAATTGTCTCGTTGACTTTATCTAATGTGCGATTGAACCATTTTGAAAAATATCCAGATAAACCATCGCGTTTATTATCGTTAAATGCTGGAAATAAAATTTGGTTTTTGTTGTGTTTATCTAAGCGGCGTTGTTCGACATACTGGAGAAAGCCGATTTTCTTTAAGGTGGGGTGAATAGGAACAACTCTTATTCCAGCCAATGTCTTAACTCTTTTACCGGCATTGTCATTAATGCTAAAACAGTCGATACCGTCTTTTGTAATGATGTCCTCGGTTGTCAGTTGGCATATTTCGTTGAGTCTGGCACCGGTATATAATGCAATTAACGGAATCCAAAAGAAAGTATCACGAATAATTTTTTTGCCGGGTTTGAGACGTCCGTTTTTCTCATTCAAACAGCCTCGATAAATTGGCAAATTAAAGATTGCTTGCAGTTGCGGAATATTAAAGGGTAAATATTTTTCCCCTCTTTGGGCTTTAATATCTTGAGCGGGGAGCTCTGCCGCAATCATCGGGTTCTTATCTATAAACTCTTTAGCTAATGCCCATTTGAAAACAGAACTAAGTGTTTGTACGTAGTCGCCCTGAGTTTTTACCGATATACGAGGAAGTGTTTCATCAGCCCGAGCCATATTAACCGCTTCTTGAATAGTTTTTCCTTGTGTTTTACCGATACCAAAATGTTTTGGAATGTAAGAAACGGTATATAATAGTTCTTGAATATCATCAGAAGTAATTTTTCGAATCGGTTTGTTGGCACCCAGTAAATCAGCCATAATGTTCATTTTGGCCGCAACTCTTTCTTTGGTTTCTTCCGATGTATTATCGCGTTTGGGTGTCTTGTTGTAATACTCAACTACTTGCATTAATGTCACATCGGGCTTGCGGTTCATTTCTTCTTTTAAGTGAGCGTTGATTTCTAATTGATTGTAATAAACAGAGTTGATTAATTCAGGATCAATTTCTCCACGGTATCCTTTAATATATTCGATAATATACCGCAAGAATTGAATTTTTGCTCTCATAAACGCATTAAGAACGATGTCTTTGGTGTCGGGAGAGGGCTGCGAGATAATTTTTTCATAAAAATAAGTTTTAACTTCATTTTCAATATCCCGATAGTCCCATTGAGTATATTTGTATTCAAATGCGTTTAGCAGGTCTTGATAATATTTGCGTTCCTCTGCTTTATTCGTAACGTTTTGCAGTCGTTTTGTTTCATGTTGTGCCTTAGCTAAAAGCCAATCATATGCAAAATCTTCGGCTTCACGTTGGTCATATTCAATGGTCGAGTTGCGGATCTTGTTAATTCTGGCCATTTTTTTATCATAGGCATATTTAATTTTGTGATATTTGCTAAAAGTTTCATTCCCCATAAGGCTGATTGTTTTGTCATCGGCATTCAAAAAGTCTTCATCGCTGAATTGACTGAAATCCATTTTATCTTCTACTTGGATATCATCGGTTTCTTCATCGTCATCATCAAAATATAAGTCAGCGGTTTGGTTTTGAGCTTTTATTTTTTTGACATCATTCAATAATTTTTGCCGAATAGCCATAGTTTCAAACTCTGCCCGTAGTTTTGCCAGTTTATAATCGTTGGTTCTTAAAGACTTCCAAATTTGTTTTTTCCCATATTCGGAAACCAAGCACCTCGGAATAGTAAGAATAGTATAGTAAGAGCTTCCTCGATTGTAAAGTTTCATATCAGTCCTTTCCCAAGAACTAATTTTTGAGCGAAACATTAGCAATTTTTGTAAAAAAATTAGCACCTGACATTAGCAGGTGCCAACTTATTGACATATATTTTGTATAAAAATCTTTGAAAATCAAAGACTTACACGAATCTTGGCTGGGGTGGCAGGATTCGAACCTACGAATGTCGGCACCAAAAGCCGATGCCTTACCACTTGGCGACACCCCATTAAAAAAATGCCGTTTAAAACAACTCCAAACCATTTCTGCCGGCAGCCGCAATAATGCTAAAATGCTTAGGCAGGCGTTTTTGGAATTATTTGCTCTATATCTATGCTAAAAAATCCATTATTGCAAGCATTTTATTTGGTTCTTTTGATTATTTTCTTCTTTTCCTCGCGGGCTTTGAGTTCATCCAGGTCCCGTTCCGTTGCGATTTTATCCAGAATGGTTTTAACAACCTTGTCAATATCCTTGTTTTCGCGGTAATCGGCGGGCAGGGCGAAATTGACCCTGCCGTCGGAAAGCAGTTTGACCGCCTGTTTTTTGTTTTTGCTCTTTGGCGTATAGACGGCGATGGCGTTGCCGTTTCTTTCTTTGACCAGTCGCATGGACGGAATGTCGGTCATTCCGTCGCCGAAATATATCATTCGTGTAAACGGTATCGGGCGTTCGTCGTCAGGCATGAATTCGTTGACGGCGCGGTCTTCCAGTTTGCCGAGCCCTTTGTTGATTTTGGAAAGATACTGGGTTTTGGTCGAATAGTTAACAACCCTGGCCGGCCAGACCGGGCAGCCGTCCTCGTCATAAGCATAGCTGCAGCCGAATACGTCGGTAAAATATTTGCGGATGGAACAGCCCGCGATAATTTCTTCATATCCGGCGGAAATGATATAATGTTCGATTTCCAGATCCAAAGCCGCACCAAAGCGGTCAATCCGCTCAAACCAGGTTTCGACGCCTTCAAAATATTCAATGTTCTGCCCGCAGCGAAAAAAGTTTTCTTTCGTCAACTTGACGCCTTTTTCTTTGGCCGTTTTGGTAAAGTAATACATACTGCCGGTAACCTGATCGGCACAGTTGTCGACAGACCATTGGTTGGCTTTTTTCCAAAAGGCTTTCGGTTTCATGCCGAGTTCCGGAATCAGGCCGTAGTTCTGCATGTCGCAGGTGCTCAGCGTTCCGTCGAAGTCATAAATCAAAGCGACTTTGGTTGAATTCTTAGCCATTTTTGTATTATCTCCCTTGCTTTTTGAATTTAATTATACTACAACAAATAAGTTAAAATTTAATCAATATTTTATGGACAAGGATTTAGAAAATGGTTGCTAAAACAATGGATCAGCTTGTATCGCTGTGCAAACGCCGCGGGTTTATTTTCCAAAACGCCGATATTTACGGCGGTTTGCAGGGCGTGTATGACTACGGTCCGTTGGGCGTTGAGCTGAAGAACAACCTCAAAAGCGCCTGGTGGCGCGCCATGGTCTATGAGCGTGACGATATTGAGGGTTTGGACGCCGCCATTTTGACCAATCGCAAAGTTCTGCATTATTCCGGGCATGAAGACACTTTTTCCGATCCGATGACCGACTGCAAGAAATGCAAGGGACGATTTCGCGCCGATCATATTAAAAACGGCAAGTGTCCGAACTGCGGCTCGACCGAGCTGACCGAGCCCCGTCCGTTCAATCTGATGTTTAAAACCGCCATCGGTCCGGTTGACGACGGTTCGGTTTTCGGCTATCTGCGTCCGGAAACCGCTCAGGCGATTTTTACCCAGTTCCGCAACGTCGTTGACGCCACCTCCCGCAAGCTGCCGTTCGGCATCGCCCAAATTGGCAAGTCTTTCCGCAACGAAATTACGCCGCGCAACTTCATTTTTCGCGTTCGCGAGTTTGAGCAGGCGGAATTGGAATATTTCGTTATGCCGGGCGAAGACGAAAAATGGCATGAATATTGGAAGGAAGCCCGTATCAAATGGTGGGAAGAGCAGGGGTTGAAGCGTGAAAACATCAATATTTATACGACCCCGAAAGAGGACCTCGCGCATTATGCCAAAGCCTGCTATGACATCGAATATCAGTTTCCGCACGGCATGGAAGAGCTTGAAGGCATTGCCAATCGCACCGATTATGACCTTGGCAACCATACCAAGGCGCAGGAGGAAATGAACCTGACGTCGCATTGTCATCCCAACCCGGATTCAACCCAGAAACTCTGCATTATGGATGACAGCAACAAATGGGTTGTTCCCTTTGTCATTGAGCCGTCCATGGGTGTTGACCGCGGCGTTTTGGCCGTTATGACCGAGGCTTACGAAGAAGAGGATTTGGGCGGAGGCAACAGCCGTATCGTGCTGAAACTCAAAAAACATCTGGCGCCGATTAAGGTTGCCGTTATCCCGCTGAAGAAGAACAATGAGGCGATTATGAACAAATGCCATGAGATTAAGCAGAACCTGCTGAAACTCGGTATCGGCCGCGTTGCGCTGGAAAATACCGGCAACATCGGCAAGGCTTACCGTCGCCATGATGAGGTCGGAACCCCGCTCTGTATCACGGTCGATTTTGAAACCATCGAAAATCAGCCGGAAAGCGTAACCGTCCGCGACCGTGACACCATGGAACAGCATCGCGTTAATATTGCCGACCTGCCGGCTTATCTCCGCGAATACTTCCTTTAATAAAAAGCCCCTCGGTAAGGGGCTTTTTATTTAGTTTGTCAGAGCGTCGGTTTCGGCTTCGTCGCGAAGGATTTCGCCATATAATTCCATTCCGCCGTTTAAAATGTAAATATTGTCAAAGCCGCGGTTTTCGAGAATTCTGGCCGCTGCATAAGAGCCGGCGCCGTAGCGGCAGTAAAGTACGACTTTCTTTTCGTGCGGAATGGCGTCAAGGTTGTTGCGGAGTGCGGTCAACGGGATATTTACCGCGTTTTCGATATGTCCGGCGTCAAAATCCTGCGGCGTGCGGATGTCAATCAGCATAATTTCATCTTTAAGTTCCTGCAGGTCTTTGTAATTAACGGTTTTGACGCGTTCGGAGAGAAGATTGTCTGCCATGGAGCCGAGATTGTTGATGACGTCTTTGCCTGCTGAAAACGGCGGCGCATAGGCAAATTCGGCATTTTCAAGCCCGGCGGCATGCATTCCGTTTTGCATAGCCAGAGCCAGAATGTCAATCCTTTTGCTGACGTTTCCTCTGCCGATTGCCTGTGCACCGAGAATTTTGCCGTCGGCATCAAACAGCAGTTTAAGCAGCAGAAGTTCATTGTCCGGCATATAGGCTGAATGGTCAAAACCGTAAAGATTAAAATGTTTGTACGAAATGCCTGCCTTTTTCAGTTTTTCTTCATTGGCGCCGGCGGAGGCTGCCGTCATTTCAAATACCTTGATAATCGACGTGCCGAGGGCATGTTCAAACCGGCTGTCCAAACCGCCCAGGTGGTCGGCAATGACTTTAGCTTCCTTTACGGCCAGTCCGGCCTGTGCCATTCGAACCGGTTGCCGCGTAATGAAATCCGTAACTTCGACGTCGTCGCCGGCCGCATAAATGTCTTTGTCCGAAGTCTGCATATGGTCATCGACCTTAATGCCGCCGCTTTTGCCGATTTCCAAATCGGACATGATTGTCAGTTTCGGATCGGGACGAACGCCGGTGGCAACAACGGCCATGTCGTATTCGATTGTCAAACCGTTGTCTAACGTAACTTTGCTGTCGCCGAAACCGGTCAGACGGCGGTTAAGGTAAAGTCTGAGACCTTTGCTGCGCAGATAGTTATGCAGCGTGGCGGCCATATCGTAGTCAAGTCCCGGAAGCAAATGCGGCGAAGCTTCGACGATGGAAACCTTAAGACCCAGCCGCATCAGGTTTTCGGCCATTTCGACGCCGGTATAGCCGCCGCCCATAATTACGACATTCCGGGGCCGGTTGTATTTGACAAAGTCCTTGATTTTGTAAATTGATTCCAGATTGTTGACGGTAAATATCTGCTCTCCGAGAATGCCGTTGATGTCCGGTCTCAGCTGATAGGCGCCGGTGGCAATAATCAGCTTGTCATAACTTTCCGGTTCCCGGCCTTTAACCGTGACGCTTTTCTCTTTCCGGTTAATAAATTCGACTTCCGCGTTCAAACGGCAGTCGATATTGTATTTCTGCTTCATCTGTTCCGGCGTGGTGCCGATAAGCGCTTTGCCGTCTTCGACAATGCCGGAAAGCAAATACGGCAGGCCGCAATTGGACAATGCCAGTTCACCGCTTTTTTCAAAAATGACGATTTCGTCATTTTCGTTCAGACGGCGCAGACGCGTGGCGCAGGCTGTGCCGGCCGCGCCGCCGCCGACAATGGCAATCTTCATCATTCTTCTCCCGGTTGTTTGTTTTCCTTCTAAATAAACATTGCCGGGACGATATCAAGCGCCGAAATGGGAAATTTTCAGCAAAATAACGCCGCTGATGATGAAAATGACGCCGAGCCAGCTGTAAAGGGTGGAAGCGTCGCCAAAAAACAGAACGCCGAGCAAAAACGTTCCCATAGCGCCGATACCCGTCCAAACGGCATAGGCGACGCTGATGGTAATATGTTTCTGTGCCAGATAAAGGAATGCGCCGCTCAGGGTCATGGCGGCCACCGAGAAGACGATCCAGACGATTTTGTGTTCCGACAGATGCGCCATTTTAAAACCAAGCGGCCAGCCGATTTCAAACAGCGCCGCCGTAATCAGATAAATCCAGGCCATGTTGTTCTCCTTACCGGATATATAGTCTTAAAGGCGCATAAAAAAAGAGCCGGAACAGCGTTTGGCTGTTGCGGCTCTTCTTTCTAGTTTTTGCCGAGAGCAATATCCAAAATGTCTTTGGCGCTTTGAGCTTTCCTTATGCCGGAGTGGTCAATGCTCTGCCATAAAAACAGATGGTGCCTGTTTTCTTTCCAGATTGGGCAGGTAACAATGCCGAGACTGTCCGACAAGTGGCGGGGATTGTCATCAATGAAGAAAACTTCGTCATATCCCGCCGCGGCTTGCCGCAAGGCGTCTTCCTTGGTCTGCTTCATGCCGACACAAATGATTTTTTCAAAACAGTCGGCATAATGCTCTTCAATGTTTTTGCGCCGTTGTGCAGCAAAATTCGGATCGCTGGAACTGATGATGGCCAGGTCGAAACAGCGGTCACGTAGCTCAAACACCAACTCGGGCATTCCTTTAACCGGCAGCAGGTTTCTGAAAGTCTGCGACTGATGAAAATAGTCTCCGAATTCCAGATACGGCTCGGGATCATGCAGGAAATCCTCAATGATGTTGTCCCAGTCTTCATCGCTTAGTGACATGCCGTGATAATTGGCAAATACAGCTCTCATTGATGTCCACAGGTCTAACAAAACGCCGTCGACATCGAAAATAAATAATCGTTTCATGAATACATATTTAAAAAGTGACACAATAGATACTGAGTTAGAAACTTATTATGTATTGTGTCAAAATTTTTGTCAAGAGTCGTCGATAACCTTTTTCAGGCTGTCGTCGGCATAATACCCGGCGCGTACGGCTGCTTTGCGTATTTCCGGCGGTTTATCCAGATTTTTGCGCTCCAGGCCGATGTTCATTTCCTTGATTCTTGCCTCCTGTGCCAGCCATTCGGGATTCGCTTCTGCCGGGGCAGGACGGTTTTGCTTTTTGAAGTTCTTTAATCCCATGGCGGCCATCATTTCCCGGATGGCGGTCTGCTGCATATGCGTCAGTCCGCCGGTGCCGCCTTTCTTGCTGCGGGCTTTGCGAATAAGCGCCAGCCGCAGGTTGGTAAAAAAACGGTAACGGAAATTGAGTAGCGTCCGCCGGATAATGTGCGTAATGTCCGTATGACGCAGTTTCTGAAACTGATAGGTCTGAGCCAGCATAATTCCCTTGGTAATCTGCCGCTTCAGTTTTTCACGGTTGCGGTGCTCTTCAACCATGTAACAACGGCGGATTTTCTGTTTGAAAAGGAGTTTTCCCTCATCGTCCGTGCCGCTGTCATGACGCAGATGCCGCAAAGCCCTGCGGCGGGAAAACGTTTTGGAAATCAGTCTGATAACGGCCGCAGCCGACAATACCGCCAGAATTGCCGCGGCGAACATAAACGGAGAAAGATATTGTACGTCATTGTTCATAAAAGCATTATACCCGAATATTTTTGAAACACAACACTTTGCTGTTTTTTGCTTGACTCTCGGCGCAAAAGCTTATATAAAGCAAAAAATTAATAAGGTTTTTTACCAAAGGACAAGACCAAAACTTATACACGCCGAGGCGTGCCGCCAGTCAGCGAGGGTTCGCACACTGGCGTGCAATAGTATGTAGGCATGGGTTTTGAAACGGGTGCAAGGGAGCATCGCGGTTTCGGGGCACGATGTCGACAGGTTAGCGCTCAGGCCGTCGCCTGCGTGCAATAGTATATAGGTAAGGGTTTTGTAGACAGAAGGAATAAAACGATTTTTGAAACGCTGACAGATAAACTGGGTTCCGTCTTTTCCAAAATTACCTCCAGGGGTGTTTTGAGCGAAAAGGACATTGACGACGCCATGCGCGAAATCCGCATTGCGCTGCTGGAAGCCGATGTTTCGCTGCCGGTGGTAAAGGAATTCATTGCCAAAGTCAAGGAACAGTCCGTCGGCGAGAAGGTTGTCCGTTCGATTCAGCCCGGGCAGATGGTGGTCAAAATCGTCCATGACGAACTGGTACGGCTGCTCGGCGGCGAAGGTTCCGAACTGAATTTGAACGCCGTTCCGCCGGCATGTATTCTGATGGTTGGTTTGCAGGGTTCCGGCAAAACCACGACTTCGGCCAAAATCGCCAACCGGCTGAAGAACAAAAAGAAAGTCATGCTGGTTTCGTTGGACATTTATCGCCCGGCTGCGCAGGAACAGCTGGCGCAGCTGGCTGAACAGACCGGCGTTTACGCTTTGCCGGTCATTAAAGGCGAAAAGCCGGCCGAAACGACCAGAAGGGCGATCAGCGAAGGCAAAAAGGGCGGCTTTGACGTTATTATTCTGGACTCCGCCGGTCGTCTGCACATTGACGAAGAGTTGATGAACGAAGTCGTCGAAGTCAAAAAAATTGCCAATCCGGTTGAAACCTTGCTGCTGGCCGATGCGATGATTGGTCAGGATTCTTGCACGGTAGCCCGCGAATTTAACGAAAAAGTCGGTATTACCGGTATTGTGCTCACGCGTATCGACGGTTCGGCCCGTGCCGGCGCGGCGCTGTCGATGAAGATGGTTGCCGGCGTGCCGATAAAGTTTTTGGGCACCGGCGAAAAGATAGACGAGTTTGAGGAGTTTCATCCCGACCGTCTGGCCGGCCGCATCCTGGGGCAGGGCGACGTCGTGTCTTTGGTCGAGAAAGCCATTGAGAACGTAGACCGGGACGAAGCCGAAAAAATGGCGCAGAAGATGATGAAAGGCAAGTTTGACCTGGAAGATATGCTTGCGCAGTTAAGACAGATTCAAAAGCTGGGAAGCATGGGCAGCCTGATTGGCATGATACCCGGGCTTTCCAGATTTAAAAACCAGATTGAACAGGCCGGCGTCGGCGACAGTCTGGTCAAAAAGCAGGAAGCGATAATCCTTTCCATGACGGCAAAGGAGCGCCGCAATCCTGATTTAATAAAGGCCTCGCGCAAAAAACGCATTGCGGCGGGTGCCGGTGTTGAAGTTCATGAGGTTAACAAACTGCTCAAGTCTTATGAGCAGATGTCAGCCATGATGAAGAGAATGGGCAAGATGGGCGGCATGAAGGCTTTGGCCGGCATGGGCGGTCTGTCCGGCCTTAAAAATGGTCCGTTGGGCGGAATGCTCGGCGGAATGGGTAATCGGTTTCCGTTTTAGCCATAAGGCGGATGCCGGAACTTAAATTAACTGAAGAAAGGACAAAAAAAATGGCAGTTCGTATCAGACTATCCCGCGGTGGTTCCAAAAAGCGCCCCTTCTACAAAGTAGTGGCCGCTGATCAGAGAGCTCCCCGTGATGGCAGATTCATTGAAAAATTAGGCACGTTTAATCCTCTGTTGCCGAAAGATCATGCAGAGAGATTCGTCATCAACGAAGAAAGAGTTAAATATTGGCTCGGAAACGGCGCCCAGCCGACCGAAAGAATGCAGAAAATGCTGTCTGCCCTCGGTCTGTGCTCTGCTCCGGTAATCCGTGAACAGCCGAAGAAATCTGCTCCGAAAGCCAAGGCTCAGGAAAGAATGAAAGAAAAAGCCGAGAAAGCTGCCGCTGCTGCCGAAGCTGCTGCTCAGGCCGCTGCCGAACCCGCTTCCGAAGAAGCTCAGGCTTAATCTGATTTTGCTTTGTTATTTTTAGGAAAACAGCTTTTTTAAACCGGAAAAAGAGATGGAAAAATCAGAACGGATTTGTTTGGGGGCAGTCGTCGGCGTCCATGGTATTAAAGGCGAGGTTAAAGTTAAGAGCTTTACCGAAGTCGACCGTGACCTCGACAAATACGGCCCGGTTGAAAACAAGGCCGGCGATAAGGTTTTTTCCGTCAAGGTAACCGGACATTCCAAGGAGCTGCTGCGGGTAAAGATTAAAGGCGTGGATGACCGCAATCTTGCCGAAACGCTTGTCGGAACGGAATTCTACGTCAGCAAAAGCGCTTTGCCCGAACCGGAAGAAGACGAATATTACCATGCCGATTTGATTGGTTTGACGGTAAGGGAAAAAAATTCCGGTAAGGAGGCGGGAACGGTTGCCGGAGTTTATAACTTCGGAGCCGGAGACATTCTCGAACTCAAGCTCAAAGAGAGCGGGCGGTTAGAGATGATACCGTTTACGAAGCAGTACGTTCCGGTCGTGAATGTTAAAGAAGGCTTTATTATTGTTGAATCTGCGATAATGAACTTTGCTCAAGATGATGCAGAGGAAGAAGTTTCCGATGAAGGTTAAAATACTGACCATATTCCCGGAGATTTTTCCGGGGTTTCTCGGTTGTTCCTTAACCGGAAAGGCCTTGGACAGGGGGCTGTGGAAACTTGAAACCGTTAATATCCGCGACTATGCTTTTGACAGGCACGGTTCGGTAGACGACACTCCCTGCGGAGGCGGAGCCGGTATGATTATGCGTCCCGATGTCCTCGATGCGGCACTCAAAGCCAATTATGACAAGGGCCGTCTGATTTATATGTCCCCTCGCGGAGAGCCTCTTACCCAGGCTAAAGTTCATGAACTGTCATTGGAAGAAGAAATTACCGTTGTCTGCGGCCGGTTTGAAGGCGTTGACGAGCGTGTGCTCGAAGCCCGCAATATCGAAGAAATCAGCATCGGCGATTATATTCTTACCGGGGGCGAGCAGGCGGCTATGATTATGCTGGATGCTGTTGTCAGATTGATTCCGGGGGTTCTCGGCAATGCTGAATCGACGGCCGACGAAAGTTTCGAAAACGGGCTTCTTGAGCATCCGCAGTATACACGGCCGATAGTTTGGGACGGACGCGAAGTACCGGAGGTTCTTTTAAGCGGACATCATCAGAATATTGCCGATTGGCGGCACGAAAAAGCAATGGAAGTAACAAAGCGCAAACGGCCGGACCTTTATAAGAAATATCTTGATTCTAAAAAGGTTTAGGTATATAGAGAACTTAAATAATTAAAAGGGTAAAACTAATGAACATTATCGAAAACTTAGAAAAAGAGCAGATGGAAAAGCTCACGGCAGGTAAAAACATCCCGAACTTTAAGCCGGGTGATACCTTGAAAGTTCATACCAAAGTTAAGGAAGGCGACCGCGAACGTATTCAGGTTTATGAAGGTGTTTGCATCGCTCGCAAAAACGACGGTCTGAACTCTTCTTTCACGGTCAGAAAGATTTCTTTCGGCGAAGGCGTAGAGCGTGTGTTCCCGCTGTATTCTCCGAATGTAGCCAAAATCGAAGTCGCCCGTATCGGTAAGGTACGTCGTGCGAAACTGTACTTCCTGCGCGCTCTGCGCGGTCGTTCGGCTCGTATTGCCGACGATCTGGCCGCAGCCGCCAAGGCTCGTGAAGAAAACAAAGACGCCGAATAAGCGTTTTTATGCACAAAAACCTCCCAGCTTCCAAAGCAGGGAGGTTTTTGCATATGAAATTAACATAAAGTCAGTAAAAAACGGTTAGTTTTCTTAATATGATACAAAATAGACATAAAAGATGGCCGCTCAAAATATTTGTATAAACTAAAAAATTAATAGATTTTAGAGCGTCAAATTAATTGATTATGGGGTGTTATTCGGTACAATAAATTTATAAAAAATATTGTCATCGGAAGAAAATGAAAAAACTAAATGCGCTAATGCCCATTGGTAGCAGGCTTTCCAACAGTTGTACCTTTATAAGTAAAAACAAGCGCTTTTTATTTGTCGTGCTTTCCTTGGCTTTGTTGGAAATTTCGTTTTTGCGGGACTTTATATATTTTGAAAAAACAGGGCTGGATCCATCCTGGATGTGGGCGATGAACAATATTTTTGCATTTGTTCCCGGAAAGGACTGGGCTTTCACTTATGGGCCTCTGGGGTTTATGTTTGTCCCGCAAATGGTTGGAAACAACGTATTCTGGGCAAATTTGCTTAACAATTTTCTGCCGGTCAGTTTATTGATTGGAGGCGTAGGATATCTGATATTTCGTCAGTATCGGTTAGATGGAAAAAGTGCGCTTTTCCGGGCTTCCGTCTTGCTGGGATTTTGGTTGCTGTTCTTTCCTTTGCCTTATCATTGGGAATTGGTATCTTTCGTTCTGTCTGTGTGTTTGCTGTCTTTAACCGGTAAAATCAAAATTTTTAGAGTGCTTTCGGTTGTTTCCGGTGCTTTGTTGGCATTTACGTTGCTTCTCAAATTTAATGTTTTTGTATGCAATACGCTCATATATTCGTTTCTTGCGCTTATTTTTTTGTTTAAAGACCGGCGTTTGTTTTGGAATTTTGCCTTTGGCGCCGGGATGGCTTTTCTGGTTGGACTTGTTTTAGCTATTGTTTTTATTTTTAAGAATACGGCAAATTTTGCGGAATGGTTGGCAGCCTGTTTAGATATTTCGTCATATTTCAGCCAGGTCATGATTTGGAGCGTAAGGGGGTATCCTCTTTTATATATTGCGCTCTTATTGCTTGTTTTGTATTTGCTGCTTTTGGGAGTTTGTTTTTTTAGAAATAAAGAATGTTTTAATTTGCTTTTTATCGGACTTCCTTTAGCGTTTTTTTCTTTTAAATGCGGTTTTGTCAGGGCCGACTCTGTTCATCTGATAACATTTTTTACGCTGTTTTTCTATTTATGTAGTTTGATTTTGTTTTTAACTTACAAACGGGATAAAAACAATGTCTTCGTCTGGCAATTGACCGTTTTCTATATTGTGTTTGGGGCTTGTGTTCAATTATTTTCAACCCTGCAAGTAAATTTTGAACGAGCTTTATCTGTAGAACGGCAACTGGATGTTCTGAAAAACTATGCTGAAGTTAGGCGTCAACAATATGCAACGCGGAAACTGCCGCAAAGCTGGCTTGATATAATCGGCAAGCAAACAGTTGAAGCGCTTCCTTATGAGCTGTCATATATTCCGGCCAATGAACTCAATTGGAAAATCAATCCGATTATACAATTATATTCGGCCTATTCAAAACGATTAGATGAAAAAAGCGCCGCGTCATTTTCCGAAGACACCCGCGCAGATTTTATAATAACCGAATTTTCGGCGATTGACGGGCGAAATATGATATTGGATACACCCGCTACATGGCGTGCGATTCAGCAGAATTATAAGGTTAGCCAAAAAGATGACCGTAAAATTTTGCTCCAAAAGCGGACAAATGCTGAAAAGGCCAAATTTGTACCGGTCAAATGTAAAAATATATCGCTTAATCAAAAAATAAGAATTTCTGACCTGAAAGGAAAAGGCGGTTTGCTTTATGCTTCATTAGCTGTTCGCCCCACATTATGGGGACGTGTCCGAACTTTCCTATTTAAAGCTGCGCCGGTATTGATGGTTGTTCGCCGTTCGGATAAAACGGTAAAAATATATAAACTGGCACCGGACACTTTGCAAAATCCTTTTCCGATATCCTTAATCCCTGACAATATTTCAGAATTTCATGATTTGCTGACTGGACAGGATAAAGGATTGATTACCGAATTTCTGATTTTTGCCGATGAAGATAACTGGCAGAAGAAAATACAGATGAAGTTGTATAAAAGGGAATTTGAAAATGACTGATAAAAAAGTTGGTATCATCGGAGGATGCGGACATGTCGGTATACCGCTGGGATTAGTCTTGGCAGATAACGGCTGTCGGGTTACTTTGATTGACACCAATCAAAATGCGGTTGATAAGATAAATTCGCATGAACTGCCGTTTCTTGAGGAAGGAGCCGAAGCGGTGCTGCGCCGTTGCGGTGGTAAAAGTCTGTTTGCAACGACAGATATACAAGAAGTCCGTAAGCAGGATGTGATTATTTTTGTGGTCGGTACGCCGGTCAATGAGCATCTGTCCCCGAAAATAAATGATGTTTTGAATGTTATTAAAGCTTATATGCCTTTTTTAAGAAAAAATCAGTTGGTTGTTTTGCGGAGTACTGTTTTCCCCGGTGTTACGGCAGTGGTTTACGATTTGTTATTACAACATTTTGAAAATCCCAAATTAGCGTTTTGTCCGGAACGTATTGTGCAGGGAAAAGGTATTCGGGAACTTTACGCCTTGCCGCAGATTGTGTCCGGTATCGGCGAAAAGGCTGTTGCCGAGGCCGCGGATCTTTTTTCTGCGTTTTCGCCGAAAATTGTTTATTTGGAACCTCGGGAAGCCGAACTTGCAAAACTGATGACAAACACTTGGCGATATATTGAGTTTGCAATAGCAAACCAGTTTTATATGTTGACCGAAAGGGAAGGAATGGATTTCTATAAAATTTTAAATGCTGTTAAGAATGAGTATCCCAGAGCACGGCATTATGCTTCGGCCGGTCTTGCGGCAGGACCGTGTTTATTTAAAGATTGTATGCAAATGGTGGCTTTTTCTAACAATCAGTTCTTCTTAGGAACTTCGGCAATGCTTGTTAACGAAGGTCTGCCAAAGTTTTTGGTTGAACGGATGGAACAAAAAATAAACGGTTTGGCTCATAAAAAAATTGCCTTGTTGGGAATGACTTTTAAGCCGGATAATGATGACACCAGGGAGAGTTTGTCTTTTAAGTTGAAAAAAGAATTAGAGTTTAAGATGGCTGAGGTTTTGCCCGTGGATCCTTATGTGGAAGGCATGATGAATCTGAAGGAAGCGATAGATAAAGCCGATGGCGTGATTCTGGGCGTTCCTCATCGGGAGTTTAGAAATTTAAAAATAGGCAAGCCCTATGTCGATTGTTGGAATATATGGCGTTCATAAGCGTTTTAAGGAGAAAAAGTTGAAAATTTTGGTAACGGGTTCGGCAGGATTTATTTGCGGATATACAATTGAAGAATTATTAAACAACGGACACGAAATTGTCGGAATTGATAATTATTCAAAATATGGAAAAATAAAAAAGTCGTATGATAGCCATCCTCATTACACTTTTGTGGAAGATGATGTTAAAAATACGTCATTAATAAAAGAATTAATCGCAGATTGTGACCAGGTTCTGGCCGGGGCAGCCATGGTTGGGGGAATCTCCTACTTCCATAAAAACGCATATGATTTATTGGCGGAAAATGAACGGATTATGGCTTCGACGTTTGAGGCGGCAATTTGGGCATATCAACATAAAAAATTGCAGAAAATAAATGTGTTGTCATCATCAATGGTTTATGAGTCGGCAACGAAGTGGCCGTCAAAAGAAGGCGATGAACGCCTGATGCCGCCGCCAAACAGCACTTACGGGTTTCAGAAATTGGCATGTGAATATTATTGTCAGGGCGCATTTGAGCAATATGGTCTTCCATATACCATTATACGCCCGTTTAATTGTGTAGGAATTGGCGAGAAAAAGGCGTTGTGTGATGGGGAAATTTACTCGGGAAATGTAAAATTGGCAATGAGTCATGTTGTGCCGGATATCATAAAAAAAGTTTTGCTGGGACAAAATCCTTTGCATATCTTGGGCGAAGGAAATCAAATCCGTCATTATACCTATGCCGGAGATTTGGCGCGGGGAATTCGTTTATGTATAGAGCGTCAGGAGGCAATAAACCAGGATTTTAATTTATCTGCGGCAACATCAACGACAGTCCTGGAACTGGCAGAAATGATTTGGAGCAGGATTAATCCGAAACAACCGTTTGCCTGTGTTAGTGATAAGCCGTTTAAATATGATGTCCGGAAAAGAGTTCCTGATGTAAGCAAAGCGGCAGATTTGTTGGGATTTGAGGCTAAAACCTCTTTAGATGCAATGTTGGATGAACTTATTCCATGGATTAAAACCCAAATAGAACTGGGAGGGATTTAGTGTTTTGACAAAAAAATTATCGGCATCGGTTTGATGATGTTTTGTTCTGGGAGCAAAGCCGTTTATTGTGATGGAGAAAATGGGTGATTGATGTTTCTATCGTGATTCCGGTATATAATGAAGCGGAGAATATTATCGAAACGCTGACAAACATTGAGAATAAGCTGTTGTTTGCCCATGAAATTTTAATTGTTTATGATATGGATAATGACAACACGCTGCCGGTTGTCAAAAGCTTTCCGCCGCAGGAAAGGTGTCAAATCAGGTTGTTAAAAAATAAATATCGGTCCGGAGCGCTTAATGCTGTCAAAACCGGCTTTGAGGAAGCTGACGGCGAGATGATAATTGTTACCATGGCCGATTTGTCTGATGCCCCGGAAACCATTAACGAAATGGTGCAAAAAGCAAAAGACGAACAGGCCGATATTGTTTGCGGCTCTCGTTATATGAAAGGCGGAAGACAAATTGGCGGCGGCTTTGTTAAGTCGACATTATCGCGTTGTGCCGGATATTCTCTGCGTTACCTCGCCGGGGTTCCGACATATGATGCAACCAATAGCTTTAAGCTGTATAAAAAATCGTTTTTAAGCCAACAGACCATTGAAAGCAGCGGTGGCTTTGAGTTGGGATTGGAGCTGGTAATCAAGGCTTTTTTACAAGGTTATAAAATAGCTGAAGTCCCGACCGTTTGGCGGGATAGAAAAAATGGCAGGAGTCATTTTCAACTTGTCAGGTGGTTGCCGTTTTATTTAAAATGGTATTTTAAAGCATTTACCAAATAGCCGTCGAAAGCTTTTACCTTTTTATAACTGTTGCTGCAAATGGCAAAATTTACGATGTGTTAACAATGTCTTGCAACCCGATGAGCGGAAGCGAGAGCAGTTTCAATCGAACAGGGCCAGTTTTTCATGGTCCAGTCGCCGGCAATAAGCATATTTTTCCATGCCGTGCGGCAGTCGGCCGGGCGTTGGGCATTGTTGCGCCGATCCTGCCGGATGGTCGCCCTTTTATGCCGCAGAACCCTGTAAGGCGGCAGAAAGGCTGCGGCATGGCCGCGCAGGGCGCAGATTTCCTTCCAGACTTCCAAGGCCAGATTACGGTCGGAAAGGTTTAGTTCGCCGCTGTTGCTGATTGTAACGGCGGTCACTCCGGGAGACGTAAACAGCCACTGTGCCGCAGAACCGGACAATCCCAGAAAATCGCTGCCGCCGGGCAGGCTTATCTGCATGCTGGTTCGGAAAAAGACGTTGGTAATTTCGTTGTATTCAAAATCATACCCGCCAAATATTTTTGTATAATTGTGCGCGTCCATTGCCGCAATGACTTTGTCCTGCGGCAGCAGGGCAATGTTTTCTTTGTTGAAGATCAGTTTATAAAGATAACCGTCTTGGGCGGCAAAGCCGGTCAGTTTCCGCCCGGATTTTACATTAAGCCCTTTGCACAACGGCCTGATCAGGCAATCGCTCAAATCGCCGCGGGAGAACCAGACCTTCAGCTGTCCGGACGTAAAGGGAAACAGCTTGCCGAGCGTTTTGGCGATGATGCCGGGAGCAGCCCTGTCCGGCGGCAGGTTGAACAAAGCCAGAGACTTTTCTTTGAGGTTGGCGAATTGCCCGGCATTTATTCTCTTTGCGGCCATATCATAAAAGACGGCTTTGGCAAATTTTGCGTCTTGGCCGAGATACGCAGCGGCCAGACGGTTGCCGTGCAAAACGGCATGTGTCGCGTTATCCAGAGTTATGCCGAGTTTTGGGTCTGCAAACGAAAAGCAGCGTCCGCCCGGATGCTCCGCCGCCTCATAAACGGTTATTTCCGCTTGCGGATATTTCCGCCGGATAAGCTGCGCCGCCTGTAAGCCGGCAACACCGGCTCCGATAATGTGATATTTGGGCTGAACCGCGGCCATTACGAAGCCAGCAGAGCCTTGACCGCCAGAGCGAGCTTACCGAATCTGCCGATGGTCGGTTTCGGTGAAATTACTTCCCAGCCGCGCTCCTGCATGATGTCGAAATATTTTTTGTAAATGCCGGCAATGATTTTAACCGGACGCGCGGTTTTCTTGTCGAGATATTTGATTAGTTCGTAAGATTTTTTGAAGTCTTCATTGGCAATTTTAGCCAGCTCTTCGCGGGCGATGGCCAGATTCTTGTCGGTAACGACGGCCCGCGGGTCGGTAGCGGTAATTTCGGCTTTTTGCAGAAACTCGCGCGGAATGTACAGACGATTGCTGAGAGCATCTTCTTTGACGTCGCGCAAAATGTTGGTAATCTGCAGTGCGTTGCCCAGCGAAGAGGAAAGCTCTTCTATCATTTTTTCGTCGCTGCAGCCGAAAATTCGCAGCGAAAGGCTGCCCGGCACGCCTGCCACGCCGCGGCAGTAACGGTAAAAATCGCTGAGCCGGGGCGCCTGCACCGGATTGGGCACGTCCATCGAAATGCTGTCAATCAGACGTAGAAACTCGGATTTCGGCAGTTTGAAACGCATACAGTTTTTATAAATGCGACGGCCGATTTCGGTAGCCGGAACCTTTTTGTCATAGATGTTGTCCAGCTCTTCGCGCCAGGCCTGCAAAAGTTCCTGTTTTTCGGCAATGCTGCTGTCGCCGTCGACAATGTCGTCAATATGCCTGCAAAAGGCATACAAAGTATACATGGCCTCACGTTTGGCCTTGGGCAGAAACCTCATGCTCCAGAAGAAAGATGTCCCTGACTTTCTGACAATTTTTTTTATATCGTTCATACCAGACCTTTTGTCGTCAATGTTTTCGTCTTTGTAAATAAGCCTTTGGCAATGCCGCGGACGGCGGCTGCAATCCAGTCAAATTTCGAAAACTTTATTTCCTTTGCCAAAACATCGCCTTTCTCTAACTTTTTTACCATAATAACGGTTAAGGAAAGGATAACGCCCAGCTCCATCCGGAGCCGGCGGCTTTTTACGATTGAAGGCAGAATTTCCGCCTCTTTGATTAAACCTTGCACTTTTTGCAAAATGGCTTTTTTCAGCTGACTTAACTGCGGCGTTTCCCTGTCGTTGCTCAAATCGCGGACTTTTACGCCGTACTCTTTCAGCATATCAGCAGGAATATACACCCTTTTTAATAATTTTGCATCATATTTTAAATCCTGCAGGTGATTTTGTATCTGCAGCGCGACGCAAAGCACGGTTCCCGGCAGATAGGTCGAAGGGTTTTCGTCGTGCAGAGCCAGCATGAAACGTCCCACCGGAGCCGCCGACCAGCGACAGTATTCAACCAGCTGTCCCCAGGTTTCGTATTTGTAATTTCTGGCGTCCTGCCTGAAAGCTGTTAATAAGTCGGTCAGTAAGGAAAAAGACAGGTTCTCGCCGATAAAGTCCCTGCGCAGCGTTTTGATAAAAGCAAGTTTGCGGCCCTTGTAGTCGATTCGTTCGTATAAAATGTCTTCCATTTCGCCAAGCTGCAAAAGCTTGTCTTTCATGCTGAGCTTGGGGTTGTCGGCAATGTCGTCGGCGTAACGGGCAAAACGATAATACTGGGCTACCAGCGGCCGCAGCTTCTTGTCAATCAGCAGCGAACCGACCGGAAAATTTTCGTCTTTGGCTTGTTTATGCCTTGTTTTCATTCAGTTTCTCCAGCCAGGGCGACAAATCGGCCAGCGCCCGTTCGCAATAGGCGGTTTTACGCTCTGAACCTTTAATTTTGCGGAATTTTCCGCTGGCTGTCTTTTCGCCCGAAATAGTCGGGAAGATACCGAAGTTAATATTCATCGGCTGATAATTTTCAACGTTGGTGTCATCGGTCAGGTGTGAAAGCATGGCCCCGAAAGCGGTGGTGCGCGGTGGCAGCGCCGGCATTCGGCCCGCGGTTTCCGTTGCGGCGAAATATCCGGCCAGCAGCCCGACGGCCGCGCTTTCGATATAGCCTTCGCAGCCGGTAATCTGCCCGGCGAAGCTGATATGCGGCAGCTTCTTCAGCCGCAGAAACTCGTCCAACAGCACCGGACTTTTGATGAACGTGTTTTTATGAATGCCTCCCAATCGTGCAAATTCAGCTTTTTCCAGCCCGGGAATCATTCGGAAAATCCGTTCCTGCTCGCCGTACTTCATTTTGGTCTGAAAGCCGACCATGTTGCGCAGCGTGTCTTCCTTGTTGTCCTGCCGCAGCTGAACCACGGCGTAGGGCTTTTCGCTGCTGTGCGGATTCGTCAGGCCGACCGGTTTCATCGGGCCGAAAACCAGCGTTTCGAGACCGCGTTCGGCCATTACTTCAACCGGCAGGCAGCCGTCGAAATACTGTGCCTCTTCAAAATCGTGAAACTCGACTTTCTGCGCTTTCAGCAGTTCGTCGACAAAGCGGTAATATTCTTCTTTCGAAAGCGGGCAGTTGATGTAGTCCAGCCTGTCGCCCTTGTCATAGCGGGATTGATACCAGGCTTTTGAAAAGTCGATGCTGTCCTTGAAAACGACCGGGGCAATCGCGTCATAAAACGACAGCGCCTGATGGTCGGTTTTTTCCAGAATGGCGTGCGCCAGCTTGTCGCTGGTCAGCGGTCCGGTGGCAATAATCGTCCGTCCGAAGTCTTCGCCGGGAAGCTCGCCGATTTCTTCATGTCTGACGCTGATGAGCGGATGGCTTTTGATCTTTTGCGTTATCAGGGCTGCAAAACCGTCCCTGTCGACGGCCAGCGCGCCGCCCGCGGGAACTTTCGTCTGGTCGGCGCATTCCATAACCAGCGACCCGGCACGGCGCATTTCTTCATGCATCAGGCCCACGGCGTTGTGCAGATAATCGTCCGAGCGCAGGGAATTTGAGCAGACCAGTTCGGCAAAGTCAGCGTTTTTGTGAGCCGGCGAATATTTCTGCGGTTTCATTTCGTGCAGGACAACGCCGATGCCGCGGCGGGCAATCTGCCACGCGGCCTCGCAGCCGGCCAGTCCGGCCCCGATGACATGAATGGTTTTGTCTTTCATCTTTACCCCCTGAAGTTATCGGAAATTTAGCTTTTTTTCTGTTTTTTGTAAACCAAAATTTTAGCATTCTTCTTATTGATAACTTACAGCTAACGCTTTGCTAATTTGCAAAAAACGGATATAGTAGGCGGATAGGAAAGGATGCGATTCTGTAATGATGCGAAAATTTTGGGTCATATTCGGCTTTTGTGCCGCTTTTTGGGCAGCTTCGCCGCAGGCTGACGAAGAGTATGATCCTGCCGTTTATCCGGAACTGGCCGAAAACGAAGCCCGTGCCAATGAAGGGCTGCCGCCGCTGCAGGCTCCGGTGCCCGCCTCCATGGCTCAAACGTCTTTGTCGCCGACCCGCAATGGTTCCGTGATTGACGCTCCCAGGTTTGTAGAGGAGGCCGACATGAATTTTGACGACGTCGGCAATGCGCTGGGCGAAGAAGAAAGCGGATCCGCCGCGCCGGCCGATATTCCGATGCTGCAGAAATCGCCGGTGCTGCTGAATCAGCCGACGGCCGCCGCGCCTGACGCGGCTTCTCCCTCAGCCGCCGGAGAAACAGGAGAAATAAAAGTCGACGCCGCACAGCCTCTGACCGAAAACCTGAAGGAAAGCGGCAGTGGCGACGGCAAACTGCCGCTGCCCAAAGTCAGCGGCACCTGGATTAACAAGTTGGCCGCGACGGCGGAAGGAAAAACTGCCGCACCGCAGACGTCGGCGGCGACGGCATCATCTTCTCCGGAAACCGATTTGGAAACCATGGTTGAAAAGGCCAAGCGCCGTAATCAGCGCTCCAACGCTTCGGTCTTTGACATATCCGGCGCCATGCTCCGCATGTCTTTTCAGCAGATAGACGATACGCTTACCCGCCGGGGATTTCGCCGCAGCATGCAGAAAATGGACATCCCGAACTTTATTCGCTGGCGCAATGAGGATAAATGCCGCGCCGCCGGCGTTGTCGGTTACGAAAGGTTGGAAAACTGCGTTATAAAAATAGCCAAACGCGACAAGCATCAGTATGTCGAAACCGCCTCCTATGCCAAATACGACACCAAGGAAAGCATCGAGGTCAGATTTACCAGCAACTTTACCAACAACAAGGCTTATAAGATTTCCTACAAAAGCGAGGCTGCCAACATTACCGGCAATTCGCAGAAGGCAATTTATCTGCGTAACATAAAAATTTACGATTTTTGGAAAAAAATTAACCAAAAGTATGGTAACCCGGACAACCGCGACGACGTCATCTGGGGGTTGGGCGGCAATAAGCCCTATCTGCAGGCGGCGACCGGCCGGCTCGTCCTGGAAGATCCGATGCTCCGCGAACTGGACTATACCCGGATGTCCCGCGAGGACCAGCGTTTTATGAATACCGATTTATACAGTTTTTAGGTGAAAAATGGAAAATACTTTGTCTGTCTCCGAAATTTCTGAATTGGTCTGTACCCGTATCAGCCATGACCTTATCGGCAACATCGGTGCCGTGTCCAATGCCGTGGAACTGCTGGAAGAGGGGGATATGGACTTTATGGACGATATTCGTTCGATTCTCAAGGTCAGTTCCGGCGTGCTGACGGCGCGGCTCAAGTTTTTTCGCATGGCCTTCGGCGTTGACAATGCCAATCTGGAAAAACTGGATCTTGTTGAAAAAACGACGGCTGATTATCTTAAAACTCTTGGCAATGTCAATTATCCCATCAGTCTGACTATGCGGCTTAGCAACTGGCAATTGAGCAAAATGGCCATGCTTGCGGTAATGATACTGGCAGACACTTTTATCAAAGGCGGAAACATTGAGGTTCGCGAAGAAACCGGCCGTCTGCTGATTCTGGCGGCGGGCGAAAACCGCTCGGCCGAAAAAATCGGCGCCGTTGCCGCCGCCGTTAATGGAAAATTAATTGAACGAACGGCACAATACGCCCCCGTATTTTATTTGCAGGAACTTTTAAGCAAATTTAAACTGAAACTGAATATAATCGAAGATAAGGGCTTCGGTTTGAGCATTGAATAGGTGTTGTAGATGGCAAAATGTGTAATAGCTGACGATTCGCGCATCATTCGCATGCTGCTCTCCAAGATTATGGCCAATCTTAACTTCGAGGTCATTGAGGCTGAAGACGGCGAAGAGGTGGTGGAAATGGTGGAGCTGAACGAGCCGGCTGTTGTCATCATGGACTGGCGTCTGCCGGTTTTGGACGGTATCGACGCGCTTTATAAAATACGCAGCCTCAAAAAAATCAAACAGCCGAAAGTCATGTTCTGTTCTTCGCTTGTCGACGTCGACAAAATCCGCGAGGCGCTGGACGGCGGTGCCGACGATTATATAATGAAACCCTTTGATGAAGAAATCATCATTACCAAACTTGAGATTCTTGGCCTGATTTAGGAGATAAGCTCATGAGAAAAAGCGATTACCATTATCTTCTCGGCCTCCTTAAAGACAATGCCGGCTGGGATTTTGACGACGACGAATATTTTATCATTGATAAAAAGATGTATAATTTTGTCCGCGAGAAGGGCTATGCCTCGGTAGAAGAGCTGATTGCCGAGCTGAAAATGGGGCAGAAAGCGCTGCTTTGGCAGGTTGTCGAGGCGCTGGCCCTGTCAGAAACAAGCTTTTATCGCGATTATAAGGTTTTTAAGAACTTTGAAGACACGATTTTGCCGCATATCCGGGAGTTGAACCGCGGCGCCAAAAAACTCCGTATATGGAGCCTTGGCTGTTCTTCCGGTCAGGAAACCTATTCAATCGCCATCGCGGTCAGAAACAAGCTGCTTAATGTCGGCGACTGGGACATCAAAATTATCGGTACCGACTTGTCGACGGTCTCCGTAACCAAGGCACAGCGCGGACTGTATAACCAGTTCGAAATTCAGATGGGTCTGAATGCCCGCATGATAATCGACAATTTTCATCAGGAACAGGGCGGCTGGATGATAAACGACGATATTGCCGAAATGGTCGAGTTTCGCCGCTATAACCTGATGGATGACCTGACTTTCATGGATAAGTTTGACATCATTTTCTGCCGCAATGTTTTGCACTTTTTTAATAGGGACATGCAGCGCCGCCTGCTGGAAAAAATTTATACGCGTCAGGCGGAAGGCGGCTTTTTGTACCTTGGTTATAATGAAAATATCAGCGGCCTTGACGACTTTTATGAGCCGGTTCCCGGCTTGACCTGCCTGTACCAGGCCCGGATCATGCCGGCGCAGCTTGATAAGCCGGTAATTGAAGACGAAGGCGACGGCGTTACCGATGACAATATGCCGTCTTTTGTTCGTCCGGTAAACTTGTCCTACCGCCGCCCGGTGCTCTCCGAAACGCTGAAAAAATAAGTTTTGTCAGTGATTGCTTGGTGAAATGTAAACGGTTTCGCAGTTGTCACACCAGGTTGTCGAGGTTGAAGGGCAATTGCCGACAGCAGACGTCGTGCACCATGTTGCGGAGGAAACGCCTGTTGAACCGCAGTATCCATAGTAATGACACATCCAACATTCGCCTTCGGAAGTGCTTTCAGATACAAAGTTGAGGGTTATCTGATAGCTGTCACCGCAAACTTCTTTTGAACATTGGCTGTAGCAGCTGTTTCCGCATTCGGTTTTTCCTGAATAAACTTTGCTGTAGCCGGTTGGGCAAATTGTGTCAGTCCACCCTGAAGAACAAACATCACTACAGCATTTTTTGCAGGATTCAAATTTTTGGATTGATCCGGAGTAACAGGAAGCAGAGCCGGTTTCGCCGCCGCATTCGCAGGAGC
>ENA-OPCB01000132-OPCB01000132.1-human-gut-metagenome-genome-assembly--contig:-NODE-132-length-50290-cov-3.228088_pt1 | contig 50290 bp, 47 predicted proteins | sample MGYA00241561_ERZ501473 | MGnify/ENA primary metagenome ERZ501473 (study PRJEB25962, sample SAMEA2042519) | human gut metagenome | biome: human gut; feature: human-associated habitat; material: faeces... | reverse complement strand
TTTTCAAAAATTAATTTTTCCTCATATTCTTTCGGTATCATCCTATTATTATATGTTTGAAATATAATTTTAAATAAGAATCCATTATTAACATCATTTATCAATCTTTTTCTTGTATCTTCTTCAACTATAACATTATAAAATTTTGAATACTTTTGAATAATTTGTTCTTTCTGATTTTTATTGAACTTTTGTAATTCTATGCTCTCTTTTTTCATAATGCTAAAATTAGATTTTACACCTCTAATACTCTCAAACATTTCTTCATAAGAGCTTCTACACGAAAAACATACTTTTATATTTGAAAAATCTTTTATACTATCTAAAAAATTATCTATTTCTATAATTGGATTCTTAAAAGCTATTAATTCATCTATTGCATCTATAAAAATTACAATTTTCTTATTAGTCTCATTTGCAATTGAATCTATTCTTTCAAATATCTGCCTAGATGATAATTGTTCTGAAAAATTCATATTAAAGTCTTCAGCAATATTCTCTATTATAGGTTTATTTATATAACATGAATTATAAAATAATACTATATTTCTTTTCATTTCTTTTTCTACTAAACTACATATTTCATTAGTCTTTCCTGTTCCCGATTCTCCCTTTAAAAGAAATATTTGGGTATTTGAATCTTCTAAATATTTCTCAAAAGATTCTATAACCTCTTCTCTTTGTACATATATCTCTGGTATATATTTATTATCTCTTAATTTATCCAATTCACTCTCATTGATTTTACTTAACACTTTATATAAATTTTCTTCCGAAAAACAAATGATATTTTTTAAAGCTTCAAATCTATATCTCAAAGACTCTTCCATTGATTTTTTTATGTTTATGTCTAGCTCATTAGTTTCATCAATTTCTTCTTCTGTAAAAGTATTATAAATTTTAAATTCCACCCCATTGGTTAAAACTGTATATGGCACTATACCTTCTATCAATTTAGAATACGATAATGCTTGCTTAAGATCTTTTTCATCTAATTTTTTATCACTCCTCTTTAATTCAAATAACATAAAAGGATTATTGTTAAATTTAACCAATATATCCAGTCTTCCATTAAAACTTATATCTTCTTTTGGTAGTAATCTCTTCCCTAAGCATAAATTAAAACTTTCTTCAAAACTTAATTGTTCACTATCAAATCCTATACTATTTAGAAATGGAATAATAATTTTATTTTTTACCTCTTCTTCATTCATTTTTAACCTTCTACTTTACTTATATTTTATTATTTTTTTAATTTCTTCTAATACTTCCATCGTATCTTCATAACTAATATCTTCTGCATAACTAAACTTACTTTGATAATTCTTCCAATATTCTTTCAGAACATCACTTTCTTTTATAACTTCCATTATCTCATCTATATTGTTTAATTTGTCTGTAGATTCTCTATATTTAAATTTTTCTACAATAGCTTGTCCCAGTAATTCTTTATCGAAATTTTGTTGTTGTGTAGTCCAAAGTATATAGATATCATAAAAGTCCCTTGCTCTTGTTGTATCAACATTTCTCGATATAATTGTTTCAAATTTATCTGCTATAACTGTTTCCATATTATATGCAAGTATTTCTATTGAACGATCTTCAAACATCAAACCAAATTTATAATTTACTTCTTTAGGTACAATTACATCCCCTGTTGTTATATCTAATTTCATTGGTACAACTAATTTGTCAAATTTGGCATTCAATGAAACTCTATATCCTCCATATTCATCTTCTTGTCTTATTTCTTTTATATTTGTAAATTCAAAAGTTACTCCATCATCTAAATCTATATTGAATATTTCATTTAATATATTTTCTAAGTTGTCTTTTTCTAAATCAAAGCCTTTTATTGTTGCATCCATATCTAGTGTATTTCTCATATCTATTCCAACTATAGCTGTTATTAACATTCCACCTTTTAATACAAATTTGTATTTATAATTAGATACTGAAATTCTTTCTAATAATCTTTCGAGCATATAGTTTTGCAAAATAATATTTTCATTTACATTAACTTTTGATGACATATTTTTTATCCATGCTTTTAATTGTGCTCTATTTTTAGCTATCATAGCAACACCTCCAAGTATTTTCTTATTTCATCTTCTATATTAAATAATTTTGCATATTTGTGTAATCTAATAGAGTTTCTATCTTTTCTTTCTACATATCTTTTCATTGCATCTGTAAATAATGCTATTTCTATTCTCTTTTTATTTCTAATAATGTCACAAATTGTTCTTTCTAAATCGTATACTTTGATTTTATTTCCATAAGGTGTTTTCATTTCTATAATTCCTATTTCGTATAATTCATCTTTTAAATAAAAAAAGTCATAACTTTTATCTTTTAATAATTTTGTATTATAGTAACTTGGTATTGTTAATTGATACTTTATTGGTGTTCTATCACATAAGTCATGAAAATATAAAGCAGTTTCGTGAGAAAATATTCCTTTTCTACAGATAGCTTGTGTAATAAAATATTGGTCTTCAAATGTATCTTTCCCTATATATGCTCCTCTTGCAATTCTTTCTATTAACCCTTTCTCAATCATTCTTGTTAGTACTTTATTGTTGATTCCTAATTCTTCTACTTGATATGTTTCAATCACTCCATTATTCTTTTTTAATAATTTTTCTACTTTTTGTATATCATCCATAATTTCTTTCTCCTTTGCCGTTTTCGTTCGTAAATATTGTATCATTTACGAATGAAAACGGCAAGTGTTTATATAAAATTTGCTAAAAATATTGCTTTATAATAAAATTTCTATTATAATTTTATTATATGATTGAGAATGCTTACTTCGGTAAACAGTTATGATTTAGAATGTAGCTTATATAGAAATGTATAGGCTACAGTTTTTTATTATTAAAAAATTGCCGTTTTTACTCGTAAAATTTATATTATTTACGAATCAAAACGGCAATATTTTATTTTTAAAGATAAGTTACTATGTCTTCAAATATATCATATCCACTCTCACTATTGATATGCCCGGCATTTGGTATTAAAACTTGCTCTGTTGCAACTGTATCTGCGAAATCCTTTTCTACTTCATATGTTACATATGGATCATTATCTGAATAGAAACAAATAATTTCGTTAGCATATTGCTTTATATCTTCCAAGTTATCAAAATACATTGTTTCATTTACATTATCATATTCTTCATTTATTCCTAGATAGTTATTAAATCCACATACGAAAATTAACTTCTTAACTTTCAATTTATTTTCAACTAGAAATTTTGATATAAATATTGGTGCAATACTATGTCCTATAATAGTTGTATTTTCATTTATAAGTCCTAAATCTAAATAATATTTTAACAACTTACTCCAATTTTCATAATTTTGATATCCTACTCCAATTGGAAAATCTGGTACATATACTTGTTTGCCATCTGTTGCTATAAAATCTTGCAACCAACTAAACCAATTTCCAAAAGGGCTTCCAAATGATCCATGTATTATAAAATAATTTTCCATTTACTTTCACTCCTTCTTATATCTTAGAATTTATAATTAGCTATTATATCTCCATCTTCATTATAAATTGTTGAATCAACATTAGCCATATATAAAACTTGAAAGTCTGGATTGTCTAATGTATATCCCGCTTCAATAGCCCAATCAAATTCATCAATAACCGCTTTCTTAACTTCCATATTATTACTATCATCAATTAACTGACAATTAATTCTAATCCAATTTTCATTATCATAAGCCACAATACAAACATTGTTATTTTCAGCAATTTGCTTAGATACATTCTTTTGTTTATTTGTAATTACATATATTTTGTTATCAAACAAAATTGGATCTCCAAATGGTCTACATCTCGGTTTATCTCCATTGACTGTACTTACAAAATTAACCTTCGTTTTTTCTTTAAAAAAAATATATGTTTCATTCATATTTATTAATCTCCTTTCAATTTTACCGCCTCGAAATGAACACGGTTAACTTTTAATTTGTTTTCTATACATTTTTATTTAATTCATAATTTACACTTAAAATATTCTCTTGCTCATCCACCTTAACATGCATTTTGAAATTATAATTATCATCTATTAAACCTTTTATAAAAAAACTATCTAAAACTATAATATTAGATAGTATTTTTTCTTTTTGTAATAATTCTTGTATCTCAATCCACTCTGATGTATTCTCTTCAAATTCTTGTGGTTCTCCTTCACTCTCAGTTGCAAGAAATACATCAAAATCAAATATTCTATTTGGATATTCAATTATCATATTTCCTTTATACTTTAACTCTTTAACATCCAGCCCTGTTTCCTCTTTCATTTCTCTTATAGCTGTTTGCTCTGAAAACTCTCCTTCTTCAATTTTACCACCAGGTATGTCATAATATCCATCTTTGTTTCCTTGTTTATATTTAGTTGCTACCACCATGTTGTCTTTTATCAAATAGCATCTTACTGCTTTTCTTATAGGTTTATCCATTTAAAACTTCTCTCCAATCTAATTTTACAATATCTTTTATTTTCAAATTATTCTTTCTCATATACTCTTTTACTTTTAAATATCCATAAACATATCCTGTTCTTACTGGCATATTAGGTATCTTCGTTTTTGCAAACATATAGAAAAAATCATACATCATATTATTTTTATCTAATTTCGTTTCAACAACTTTATCTATAGTTTCTATATTATTTTCTACCCATTCAACTGTCGTATTAAGAACAATTGTATAATAGCTCTTTTGTTTATTAGGTACTATTTCTTCTGAAAAACTACATGCTATCCCTTCAGTAATAAATCTTTCTCCAATACACATTTCAAATATATCATGTTTTATTTCTTTTTCTCTAATCCAATGTGTGTATTCATGAGCAAGTAGCTTTTTTATGTTTTCTTCTAACTCTAAAGTTGATTCTAGTAGTATAACAGTAATATCTTCATTTTGATATTTTGTAGAATATATTGTAGTGGTATCTAGTCCTATAATTACATATACTTTATTATTAATATTCTTATAATCCAGTATTTTCCCTAACTCATCTATTATATCATTCAAAAGTTCTTTCAAATTAATACCTTTTAAATTAGAAATCGTATTTAGCAATATATTTTTATATTCACTATCTTTTATTATATCTTCCATTTTACTTCTTTCTATTCTCTTTTGAAAAAAATATATATCGTTTAAAAGATTATAATTATTGTTAATATAATTTCTTATTGATTTTTCGATGTCATTTGTATTTTCATATTCTTCAAAAAAATTTTCACACAAAAGACAATAATTCATATTATACCTCCATATACCATTGTTTTAAAAATATACATTTATTATTCTCATTTAATTTTATTTGATATATCATGTCATATAATACTGCGTCTTTTAAAACAAAATTAACTATACAACATTCATCATTTTTACATAGTATATTGAACTCAATATCACTTGTATTTTGTTCTTCTATCTCTTCCCACATTTTTCTAATTTCTTTTATAGTATTTATTTGCTCTGTAGGCGTTTCATAATACTCTACATTTTCATCAAATAAGTTAACTATATTTTCTACATTTTTTTGTTTCCAATTATTCAGTAATTCCACACACCATTTATAATAATCTCTCATATTCTATTCTCCTAATCTTTACTGTATATAATGTATCATAAATTCCTTAATTTTACAATTAAATCGCCAATATTTCCAAACATATTTATCCTTACATTCGCTTAATTACCGCAAAATCTCCAATAGAAATAATATCAAGAGCGAACAAAGTGAGTTCATTTACTCTTGATATTATTTTTATTGGAGATTAGAATTGTTTTGCAAATGTAAAAAATAAGCATCAGCACATATCTACTGACACTTACTTAAATAAAGATTCTCTACAACTCATTTCAATAATTTTTCTCTAACTCTTGAAACACCTAACTTTCTCTCATATCTACAAACCAACACAACTTATCCCTGTTATGCTCACAGTAGATACAATTTCAATTTTATCAGTATTTCAAGCATTTAGGCATTTTTTCCAAAAAATAATTTATGTGTTTCCACTTACCACTTAAGCAACTACTTTAACTTTGACATCCAAATTTTGATGTTTTTCTTTTCCAAATCTACCTTTTTGTTCAAAAGTTATAATATCTGAAATCATATCAAAATCAAGTATTACATGCTTTGTTTTAGTTGTAGCACTGTCACACATTCCACGTGGCTTGTAAAAGGAAACATATCCACTGGTTGAACAACTTTAATATCATAATCCTTTTCAAGTAAAAACAAATTATCAACTAAAGTATCTGGATTACAACTAATATAAACAAGCTTTTTTGGTTTTACTTTAAGAATTGTCTTAATTGTTTTACCATCTAATCCGCTTCTAGGTGGATCAACAAAAATCACATCTGCTTTTTCTTTACTGCACAATTTAGGTAACAACTCTTCAACTTTTCCATCCATAAAAGATGTGTTTGTAATATTATTCATTCTTGCATTTGCTCTTGCATCAATCACAGCATCTTTTACGATTTCTATTCCATAAACCTTTTTGACATTTTTTGCAACACTTAAAGAAATAGTACCAATTCCAGAATATAAATCATATACAACTTCATTTCCAGTAAGTTTAGCAAAATCAATTGCTGTATCATATAGCTTTTTCATTTGAATAGGATTTACTTGATAAAAAGATAAGGGTGAAATTTTTATTTTTAACTCTCCAAGTTTGTCCATAATAAAATCTGTTCCATACATTTTAAAATTTTTATTTCCTAATATTGCATTAGTTTCTCTTACATTAATATTTTGAATAATAGATTTTATCTCTTTAAACTTTGTTGTTAGATCTTTTATAATCTCTTGCTTTTTATACATTTTTCCATCTGTAGTAACAAATATAACCATTACCTCATCAGTAAAAAATCCATATCTAATTACTACATGTCTTAAAAAACCTTTTCCTGTATCTTCATTATAAATACTAATATGATATTTTTTTACAAGTTCAAATATGTAATCTGCAACTTGATTTATTTTTTCATTTTGTATTGCACATTTTGCATATACAATTTTATGAGTTCCTTCTTCAAAGAATCCCATTTTTCCGTTCTTAAAAGCATATTTTCCTTTATTTCTATAATTGTATGGATTTTCCATTCCAATACAATAATTTACTTTTATATTTTGTTTTAACTTTTTTAATTGCTTTTCTACATATTCTGTTTTATCTTTTAATTGTTGTGCATATTGCTTTTTTCCATATGCACATCCTCCACATTTTTCTTGAATTTCACAATTCATTTTCTCACATCCTATATTCATTTACTTTATTGATATATTATTATAAAACCTAAAACTTGTCAATCTTGTTTTACTATAAGCAGTTTATAACAATATTTTTCTATTTGACAATTCTTGTATTAAATTTTATATTATGATATATTAATACTATCGAATTATAAAGGAGATTTACTTATGAAAAAAACAAAATACTCAACACCAGAATATAAAGCAAAATTAGGTCCAACATTAATAATTATAGGAATTATATTTTATGGAATTTTTTTAGTTTTTCCAACTTGCTTTTTGATATATTATTTAATAAAACGTCCAAATATTTTAGATATTTTGCAAAATGACATCGTATCTGATACATTACCATTTCTTGCACTTATCTTTTTTGGATATATAATGTGGATATTTATCATCTTCTTTTCATTAATAGGAAAATGTCTTGGAAAATTAAAATTATTATTTAACCATATATCTTCAATTAATAAAAATCCATATATTTATTTTAGAGAATTACCAAACAATTTTGGAATAGGTGTAACTTCATTGCTTTTTGATTCAACACTAGAAAATGAAAAAGATATTGTTGCCGTTATTCTTGATTTATGTGCTAGAAAATATCTTTCATTAGAATATCATGGAGATAAATACACTATACATATGTTAGAAAAAAATCCTACCAATTTATTAAGTAATGAAAGCTATATTTTTTATGCTTTGAAAAGAAAAACAATAAAAAGAATTAATTATAAAACATGGTACAATTATTGTCTTGAAGATGGAATTTCTTTAGGCTTATATACTACCAATACCCCTAAAAATAAAAAAAGTATAAATATTTCTGAAACTATGAATAAGTTTTACAAAGTTTTACATATAGTTCTTTGCATTCTTTGTATTTCAATTATTGCTTTTATGCTTTTTAAATATTCACCATTTCTTTCTGTTTTAGCAATACCCTTTGGATTACTATTAGGAAAATTATTTTATGCTATTTTAAAATTTATTTTTTCTTTTGTTGAAGTAATTTTTAAAATTATATTTGAAGCCAAAAATACTATTGATGAACAATATAATAAAGAAATTTCTAAAAGTTTAAAACTTACCCCAAAAGGTATTAATGAACTTAATAAATTAAAAGCTTTCAAGGCTTTTATAAAAGATTTTGGAAATTTTGCCGATAAATATCCTGAAGAAATTATATTATGGGATAGATATTTATCATATGCTCAAGTTTTTGGTCTAACTAAAGACATAATGAAAACAGGATATTCAAAATTAATAAAGAATTCATCTTTTCAAATTGATGATATTAATAATATAAATTTTGATAATATAGAAATACTTTAAACAATAAAAAATACATCTAATAAAATACAATTTTATTAGATGTATTTTCTATCTCTCAACATCTTCAACCACCTTTTTTGAACTCTTTTCTACAATCGGACAAGTTACTTTGTTAAAATCTACTATTAAATTGTATTTAAACTTATTTTCCTTTAAATTAGCTATTGCTTCTTCTTTAATTTCATATCTTCTAGAACTTAAAAATTTTCTTCCAAATTTCAATTTTTTTAAACATGGATCTGCATATTCTTCTCCATTTATTAAAACATAATATCTTGTACTTCCATCTTTATTCTTTAGTCTTTTAATATCTTTTCTACTTATTACTTGTTTGCAAGAATTATATATTTCAATTTCACTCTGCAAATCTCTATATTGTATATCAGTTAATTTTCTTCTTAATATTAATTCACTTACTTTCCTATTTATATCCCAGCTTGTATACTCATTTTTATAATCTTTTGTAAATAATCTTACATCTATTTTATCTTGCCTCTCTATTTCTGCTTTTACTTTTTCAAGTATATTTGCATCTTCTTCTAATTGGATTTTTTCTATTCTTTTCCAAATTTTTTGTACAAATGCTCTATAATTACTATCATTAATTTCATTAAATTTATCTAACAATATTCTATAAAAATCGAAAATTTTTTTCTTTTCCAATTTTTCTATATTAGGTTGATTTTGTTTTATACATTGAATAATTATTTTATCAAGCATATTACTCAACTTTTTATATTCATTTGTTTCAGTAAATTCAGAAAATGCCTTTATATCTATATGTAACCATCCGAAATAATCTTTTATTAAATTTTTACATTTTAATACTTTTTCAAATATTTCACTTCCATCAGAATTCTTTTCAAAATATGGAATTATAAGTTTTACAATTAATTGAGTTTGAATGCAAAAAGCTGTATTTTTTATCTCTTTATTTATATATTTTCCTTCTTCTTTATTAAATTTTTCTAACTTTTTGTTTCCATCATTAAGCTCTAGCAAATTGTCTTCAATTTTTTCTTTTAAAGAATTAATAAATTCTAGATAATCCATCTTATTACATAAGCTTCTAAATTCACTTTTACTCATATTTAGTGCTTTATGCATTTCTTCTGGTTTTGTATTAACAATTTCTATAATTTTCTTTGCACCTATAATATTTTCTATCTGTTTTACAACATTAACTTCCATCTCATATGATTCATTTCCAGATACCGTTTTTAATCTTACCCATTCTGTTATTCCTTCATTTAATGCTGTACCAAAATATTTATTATCTTCAAAATCGTCTTTTACCTTTGTTAAATCTATTATATGTTCTAATACTGATTTTGAAGATTTGTATCTTGCTTTTGTAAATTTTGCCAAACCTTTTATATTTACTATCTTTCTTTCTCTATCAATTCCGAGTATCATCTTCATTTTTTCTAAATAAAGCATGTATTCCTTCATGTGCCAATGTTTCAACTATATCTTGTTCTTTTTTTATGTCTTCAATGCCTATTCCTTGATTTTTATTAACTAAAGATATTGTTTTTTCTGAAACATTATATAATCCATCATAATCTTCTGATTCTTCTTCAACTTCTATTGATGAAATATTATTTTCTAATATTTTATACATTTCTTCTTTCGGAATTTCTTCTATTAATTCTGGAAAATTTTTATAACAATCTTCTATTAGAAATCTTATTACCGATATTTTATCTACCATTTATTTTCTATCACATCCCATATGTTGTTTATTTTTTCTCTTTATTTCTTTTATCTTGAATTATAGCCATTTCCTTTTCTGTAATTAGTGTTACATTATTTTCTTTTGCCCATGCAACACAACCCTTTAATACAGTATTTAAAAATACTCTTGGAACTTTTATTAATTTTGCACATGCTTCATCTGTAAATTTTATTTCTGGATCAATTCTTGATGCAGCATATTTTACTGTATCTAAACTTATTCCCTTACTTGCCGGAATTGGTTCTGACACAGGTCTTTTAAATCTTGTATACCAGAAGTTTTTATTATCACGATATCCATAGTCTACTGGAACTTGTGGAAATACATTTGCATTAACCCCATTTATTATTGCATCATAATATTTTGGTTTCATTAAAATATTATCAATTTTTAATATGAAATGTGCTCCAAATTGGCTTGTTATTCCATTAAATTGATGATATGGTGGTAAATATTCATCTTGCACTTTATCATTCTCTGCTCCATCTAATTCTCTAACCCATGTACATTCAAATACTTGGAATGCTTCTTGGATTATTTTTGGATATTGCTCATTTGGATTTTCTCTTGCTCTTTTTCCATCAACTAAATTAAAAATACAGTCTTTCATTTTCTCTTCAGTTGTTTCTCCTGGATATCCTAATCTTACTGCTTCTTTAAAATATTTTCTTTTATCTGTTATAAAATTAATTGTACATTTTCCTGTTCTTAATATATTTTTAGCTGTATTTGAACTGTTTCTGCAACAAAGTATCATTGCATAATAGTCCTTTCCTGCTATGTAATAAGGAAAACATAGTGAATATGATCCTAAATTTGTTAATCCTGATTCACTTAATGTTCCTATTTCTGTTGTTGGCATTGGAAAAAAGCTTGATGTTTGATAAAAATTATCAACTATTCTCAAATCTTTAAATCCATTTAATTCTTCAATTTTCTTTTCCATTGTATTTCTTCCTTTCTTCTTCTAATCTTATGTCTGTCCAATTATATTATTATAAAAATTAAAAATTGTCAAAATCTAAATATGCATATTTATAAGTTTTGTATTCTAGTGCCTTTTTTATTTCTTCTTTGGCAATTTCAGATATTTCACTTATTCTTTTTCCATTTACTAATGGATTAATATATCTTATTTTTGCATTTATATTTACACAATATTTACCTTTAACTTCTTTATCACTTTCTTTTATTTCATAAGCATTTTTCCAGAAATTAAATTTTTTAGAGATATCCTTATAATTACAATTTTCAATTCTTTCTATTACTTCTTTTTCAGATAATTCATATAAATCTTTTTTGGTTATTAAATTTTTATAAGACATATTTTTCATTATATCTGCTAAAAATTGCATTGATAATTTTGTTTTATTATCTATATAAGAATTTGATAATATTCTCATTCCTTTCACAAATTTTTCAGCAATTGTTTTATCCTTAAAGCCAAGTTCATCAATTCCTTGCTCATTTTTTTGTACTTCTATATTATCATAAATTTCTTTTATATCATTTAAGTTCCAAACTTTTTTACGAACCCCTAATCCATTTGATAATGTATATTCCAATCTATCTGCTGATAACATTGGTGTATCATTATCTGCTATTGGATATATATGATAATTATCAACTTCTTCTACTTTTATTCCATCTCTTTTTAATAATTTCATTATCTCTTGTGATTCATTTATTATTCTGGTTGTAAGTTCTTCTGTTGATTCCTGTTTTTCATAATCTCCATTCATAAAGTCTATACTATGTTTAAATACTGGTGTTGCTATATCATGAAACAATCCTGCAAGTGTTTGTTTTTTATCTTTTGTAAAATTCCACACAATTAAACTTACAGCTATACTATGGTCTAAACTTGAATACCATATCATTTTATCAAATAGTTTAGTATAATATGTACCACATGATACACTTATTCCAGATTGTTTTTGCATTTCTTTTGTATTTATATATTCATTTAAAAAATCAGGAATTTCATCTGATAGTATTTTAAAATAATCTTTTATTGTTTTGTCCAACATTTCAAAATAATTTTTCATTATATATTAATCCTTTCTTTTATGTTTTTATTCTATCACAACCATTTTTTGTTTACAAGTAATTAACTTGCACTTTTAAGTTTTCAATGTTATAATATCCACATATCATGTATAAGAAAGGAATTTAATTATGATAATAAAAAATCCACGTTTTGAAGTTTCTGCTGTAAAAGAAAGTCAATATCCACAAAATGGTCTACCAGAAGTTGTTTTAGTTGGAAAATCTAATGTTGGAAAATCTAGTTTTGTTAATACAATGATTAATAGAAGAAAACTTGCTCGTACAAGTAGTGAACCTGGTAAAACTCGTCAACTAAATTTTTATAATATGGATGACAAATTTTATTTTGTTGATTTACCTGGTTATGGTTATAGCAAAATGTCAAAACAAGAACAAGTAAAAGTTGGAGAATTTATTGAAAGTTATTTAAAACATCGCAAAGAAATTTGTTTAATTATATTTTTAGTTGATATTAGACATGACCCTACTTCAAATGATTTTTTAATGTATGATTATGTTATTAGAAGTGGTCTTCCTTGTATGATTCTTACAAATAAAGCTGATAAAATTGCTAAAACTAAAGTTCTTGATGCTTCTAAAAATATTCAAAATCAATTAAACCCTATTGGTGATATTACTACACTACCATTTTCTTCTGAAAAGAAAATTTATTGTGAAGATGTTTGGAATATAATTGAACAATATATTTAAAAATGTCAAATTTATATTTTTTATAAAATATTTTGTCGAATTATAAAAGAAAAAAGAGCTGATTTATAGCTCTTTTTCCGTTTTTTGTTTGACATTTTCTGTAAATTTTGTTATAATAAAGAATAGTTCGAATGTTGGAACTCCTTTTCAACATGGAAAAACACATTTTATAATAGGCAATTGCCTAGGAGGTACAAAAATGAATGTTTTTATTGACAATCTGAAAAACCATCGCAAATCTGTCAGCCTTGAGTCAATTTTTGGAAAAGATTCTCTCAAGCTGTACAAAACTTGCGAAGCAATTTGGCTCGGCTGGCTTCACCCTTACAAAGGGTGCTATGAAGCTAATGTCCCTACCATTTTAGACTTCAACTTCAAGGCTAATATTCCTTTTAATAGCTCATTTGATGCTGAATACAAAAAGTTCACTCAAAAATGGTTGGAGGAACATCCTGAAGAAAAAGAAAAAATGGCAAAGTCTAAAGCTGAATGGCAAGCTAACTTTGACAGTCAGTTTAAGATCGTTGCCAAAATTGCAAGTGATCACAATGCCACCATTACTTGGTGTGGCACCAATAATGCCGAACGTGGTGATCAGTGGATGGTATCGCAGAACAATGAACAACTTGGTGTATTCACTGTCTAAATATAACATTCACTAAAAAAGAATATATCTTTCTCTCGTCCCATTACAGGACGAGAGTTTTTTATATAATAGCTACAATCACTAGCCCTTTGAGATTTTCTCCTTTTAGTCGAAAACTCAAATTGGGCGAGAACAAATCAAAGAAAAATTTTCATTTTTTCTTATTTATTCTAAAAAGAAATAGAGCCAACTTTACCAATCAGCTCTATTTCTTTTTATTCTGCTTTTTTCTCTAATTTTGTTATTGCTTTTAAGGCTTTGGGTCTTTCAAGAACAATAATATGGCCACACCCTAGGCATTTTAATTTAAAATCAACACCAACTCTGGTTATCTCCCAAAGTTTACTTCCGCATGGATGTGTTTTTTTGGTTCTAACTATATCTCCTATGTTATATTCCATATTGTTCCTCCTATCTTTCAATTTCCTTAAAATCTTTTTTTCTTCCAAACCTTCTGATAATCTCTTCTATATCTTTTTTTTGAAGGCCTTTTCCTATTCCTCGTGTATTTGTATCATCCATTTTTATTAAATGACTTAATAATTCATTATCAAAATCCGAAAACACAACATCATCTAACAAAATATAATCTTCAATGTTTCTATGTTCAGATAAATATTGTTTTATTTCTTTTCCTCTTTCATTATCAATAAAAGGTGTTTTATCAAACATAATTCCATTTTGTAACAACATTTCTTGAACTTTTAAAAATGATTGTGTATATCTAAAAGATGTATCCATTACAATTTTCGCACCTGTTTCCTCAATTGCTCTTTTTAATAATAAAACTGTTTTTATATCAATATCTTGTTTTCCTTTTACACTATCTATAAAATCATCTGAATTTAGAACTCCATCAACATCAACAAAAATTACTTTCACTTATTTTAAGTTCTCCTTAGCAACTTCTAAACGCTTTGCAATTCTATTTTTTCCTAATACTTGCATAATTTCATACATATCTGGTGTATTTGTTCTAGCAGTTAAAGCAACTCTTAATACTGTACTTACATCTCCAACATGTGCTTTATACATTCCTGGATTTGCTTTAAATTCTTTAACTTCACCTGCATATCCCATCTCTACTGCTAATTCTTTAATTTTATCAAACCATGTTTGTTTATCATCTGATTCATTATAATATTTTGAAATATATAAATCTAATATTTTCGCAATATCTTCTTTATCAGAAATAACTTGATATGGATATTCATTAACTTTTCCATAAAATTCATCATCATACATATATCCAATATTATACATTACATCAGACCATTTTGAAATATCTTTTCTTGGTTTCTTATTTCCTCTTTCAATTCCAAATACTTTTAAAGCATATTCTTTATCTTCTAACATTTTAGCTAATTCTTCATTATATTCTTTTGCCCAAATTAATGAATAATTATATACTTCTTCAGCTGTCATTTTTGATATTACTGTTTTTCCAATATCAAGTAATTTTATCATATCAAATAATGCTCCACTTACACTCATTTTATTTAATTGGAAATCAAATTCATCTATTGATTTGTCTGGATTTGCTTTTCTCCAATTTTCGAATGTTGAGTTTGCAATATTTAATAAATATTCTTTAACTGCTTCTGAAGGAATTCCTTCTTTTTTATAATATTCAACAGCTGCTTCTGGATCTTTTCTTTTACTTAATTTTCTCTTTCCTCCATTATCATTTTTCATAATTGGTGAAATATGTGCATATTTTGGTGCTTTAAATCCTAATTCATGGAATAATTGTAAATGTAATGGTACTGATGATAACCATTCATCACTTCTTATTACATGTGTTGTATGCATTAAATGATCATCAACTGCATGTGCAAAGTGATATGTTGGAAGTCCATCTGCTTTTATTATTACTATATCTAAATCGTTTTCTGGGAAATCTACATTTCCTTTTATTACATCTTTATGTTTGATTTTTCTATCTTCTCTTCCTGGTGATTTAAATCTTATTATATATGGTTCTCCATTTTTTATTTTTTCAGCTGATTCCTCAACTGTTAAATTTCTGCATTTTGCCCAAACACCATAATATCCAGGTCTTATTTTGGCTGATTCTTGTTTTTGTCTAATTTCATCTAATTCTTCTTGTGTACAGAAACAAGGATATGCTTTTCCTTGTGCTATTAAATATTTAGCATATGCTTGATATATTTCTTTTCTTAATGATTGCTTATATGGTCCATAATTTCCAATTTCCTCTGTATCTGAAATCATTCCTTCATCTGGTGCCATATCAAAGTCTTTTAATGAATTAACTATTCCTGTTACACCATTTTCTACTTCTCTTTTTTGGTCTGTATCTTCAACTCTTAAGAAAAATACTCCTCCTGTTTTCTTTGCAACTGTTCTTGCTACTAATGCTTGATATAATCCTCCTATATGTACAAATCCTGTAGGACTTGGTGCAAATCTTGTTACAACAGCTCCTTCTGGTAGATTTCTTTCAGGATATTTTTCTTCATAATATGATATGTCTTTCACATCTGGAAAGATTAATTCTGCTAAATCTTTATAATCCATAATTTCAACATTCCTTGCTATTTTATATTTAGGTTTTTTGGATTTACCTATAAACCTTATAGTCGTCGTATATTATACTATATAAATGCCTATTTTTCAAGTTTTTTAGTTATATATGTTTTCTTTTTTTACCCAAACAGATACACTTCCACCATTACAATAAAATATTCCATTACCGTCTTGATCAACATACACTGTTTCTTGTACATTTCCAAGCCAATCATAAAATACTGTATGTGCTAATTTTTTTCCTACATTTATCATTTTAGAACCACCAGGCCCATCACTTAAAATTGTAACCATTCCAGAGTCTGTATGTTCATCATCACCAGTTCTTATCCATGCTATAATATCATGATGATCAAAATAATCTATTTGTTCTCCATATGCAAAATATTTCCTTGCTTTTATTATTTTCTCTAATTTTTCACCCATTGGTTTTATATTTTGTGATGGTATTCCATAGAAATCACCATAAAATACACATGGTAATCCGTCTTTTCTTAATAATATTAATGAATATGCTAATGGTTTAAACCATTCTTGAATCCATGAAAATAGTGCTTGTCCTGGTTCTGTATCATGATTATCTACAAATGTTACTGCTAATTGTGGCATTTCTTTTACTAATGTATTATCAAATATTCTTGCCATGTCATAATTTCCATTACTATTTGAAGCTTCAAATAAATTATAATGTAATGGTACATCAAATAATGGAATACTTGAATTTGTTTTTGTTATATAATTTTCTAATGATTGTAAATTTCTGTTCCAATATTCTCCAACACAATCAAGTTTTTTTATCTTTCTCATTTCATGAATAAATTCAGCCATAAATCCTGATTTTATATGTTTTACAGCATCTAGTCTTAGCCCATCAATATTTGTTGTTTCTACATACCATTTTCCCCATTTTTTTATTTCTTCAACAACTTCTGGATTATTATAATCAATATCAGCTCCCATCAAATAATCGTAATTTCCATTTTCAGCATCTACATTTTTATCCCATTTCTTACCACTAAAACGAAACACACCATTTTTTCTTCCACCTTCATCCCAGTCTGTTCCATTAAAATGATTATAATTCCATTTAAAGTCTGAATATTTGTTATTTCTTCCTTTAAAATTGTATACTGTCCATGCTGTTATTTTTTTTGGAAGTGATGTATCTACATTTCTATTTGTTTGTTCTTCTTCGCTTGCATAAACGATTTCAGACTCATCTGCTCCTATTTTATGGTTTAATACTATATCTGCATATACCCTTATTCCATTTTCATGTAATTTTTTTATTGCATTTATATATTCCTCTTTTGTTCCATATTTTGTTTCTATACTTCCTTTTTGGTCAAATTCTCCTAAATCATATAAATCATATGCAGAATATCCTACATCATATTTTCCTCCTGCACCTTTATATGCTGGTGGAAACCATACATCTGTTATTCCTATTGCTGATAGATATTGGGCATTTGCTATTGCTTTATTCCATAATTTATTTTCTGGTCTTAAATACCATTCAAAATATTGCATTAGTGTTTTATTTTCTTTCATTTGTATTTTCCTTCTTTATATTTTTTATATTATTAATATATAATATTTTTCTAAAAAAATCAATGAATATAAAGAAAGAGCCGAAAAATATATTTCGACTCTTTATGAGAAAACTACTTAATAGATTCTAAGAACAAAACCATCATCAGTGCTCTGGATAAGATATCCATAAGTTTGATCGCCCACATTAAATTTTTCTGTAATAGGAACATGAAGAATTCCTTTTTGAGAAGGCGTAACTTCACAATAATATGCATCATATCCAGCATTACCGGTAATCATTACCGGCAATATTGTTCCAACAATAGGAGAAATACCTTTATCAGCTTGTTTTCTGGAAGCATTAATTTTCCACTTTCCATCTTGGAAAATTTTACTGATAATTTTTACTTTGATATTATCACCTACTTTGAAACAAGTATTCATATCTCTGATAGAAGATTTTGATGCCTCAGAACAGTGTACCATGCAGATTACTCCATCTGCAAGTTCTGCAAATAAAGCAAATGGTGCAATAGATTTAATGTTACAGTTATAGACATCATCTACTTTAATGCAATCAATCTGTTCCTGAAGATATTTCTTTCTAGAAAAGTGCACTAAGTCTGAGCCATCATCAGATTGCTCAACTCCTGTAACAACTGCATAAAAACCATTGTTAAAAAGATGTGTAACTATGGACTGTGGCGTTGTACAAACATCTTTAAAACCAAGTTCTTTATATTGCATAACACCATTTTCATCATCGCCAAATTTAAAATATACAATCTTGTTTTGGTCATCTACATAAATCTTGTCTTTTTCAAGATTTAATTCGACGACTTCACCATTCAAATGTCTCACTTTCAAATTTGTCATATGTTTTTACCTCATTATTTAATAAGTTTAAATAATTTTCTCCTTTCTGCTTTTTTGGGTAAATACCAACTATTTATTATTATATCATCATTTTTATGTAAAGTCAAATTTGCTAATTGCATAATTTATTAATATATCTAACAATTCACTATAGCTTATTTTATCTGATTCGAATAATTTTGGATACATACTTATTTTTGTAAATCCTGGCATTGTATTAATTTCATTAATATATATATTATTAGTTCCTTCTTCTATAAAGAAATCTACTCTTGCTAAACCTCTTCCATCTATTGATTTAAATGCTTTGATTGCATTTTTTTGAATTTCTTCAATTAGTTTTTTTTCTATTTTTGCTGGTATAATTGTTTGAGAATTTGGTATGTTATATTTTGCATCAAAACTATAAAATTCTTCTGCTGACTTTATTTCTCCAACTGTTGATGCAATTATTTCGTCTTTCTTCTCTAAAATTGCACATTCAACTTCTTTTCCTTTTATTCCCTCTTCTATAATAATTTTTCTATCATATTTACTTGCATTTTCTATAGCAAGTTTTAATTCATTAACATCATTTGCCTTTTTTACTCCTACAGATGATCCTGAATTTGATGGTTTTACAAACATTGGAAACTTTAGTTTTTCAATTATTTTTTCGAATTTTAATTCTTCACCTATACCATTTTCTCTAATATAATATTTATCATTTTTATAATAAATAACTAAATATTTAGCTTGCTGAATTCCTACTTCTTTAAATATTATTTTTGAATAAACTTTATCCATTCCTACTGCAGAAGCTAATACACCACACCCAACATATGGAACTTTTAACAATTCTAACATTCCCTGTATTGTTCCGTCTTCACCTCCAATTCCATGTAGAATTGGAAATACTACATCTAATTCTTTTAATGTCCATATTAAATTATATATTTCTTCTTTTTCTCCATTTTGTATTTCAAACCATTTTCCATATTCATTTATATAAATTTCATGTATTTCATATTTTTCTTTATTTAAGTTTTCTAATATAGACTTCGCTGACATTATAGATACATCATGTTCAGTTGAAATCCCTCCATATATTATTCCTAATTTAATCATTTAAATTTTCCTTTCTTAAAATATTCTTATTCAATTATATTATTTATTTTACCATATATAATAAAACAAACAAGAGAATTTTTATAAAAAAACGAGAAAGCATATACCACAAAAATGTGATATACGCTTTCCCGTTAAGTTATCTTAGCATTTCTGCCAATCAAACTTTGCTTTAGGAATGAGAAGCCTTCTTCTTGTTACGGAAAAAGAGCAGCGCCTTCCAGAAGCCAACGAACACAACGAACAGGAGTACCCAGTAGATAGCCAGGGTGCAGTAACCAGTGAACAGAGTCGCCGGCTTGTTCAGCTGCAGATACAGGGTACTACTCTCCAGGAGCATGTTCCAGCTGTATGCCGCAGAAGAAATAACTGCAAAGGCCATCACAACAGTGTTTTCAGAAAAGACCTTGATCTTGGCGTGCTTCAGCCACTTGGTCTTCACGAAAACGTACAAGATATCGAGGACCGCTACCAGGACAAACAGCTTAGCGGAGACAAGGACTACATCCTTAGCCACGCCATCAGCATAGACAATACCTGTCAGCAGGTGGATATACTTGCTGCCATCCAGCAGTTTGCCAGACGCATAATACGCGAACTGGTTCATGAACATCATCGCGAAGATGTACTCCAGGCCTGTAACAAGGCTAGCGAGCAGTGCGTAGATCTCCGTAACCAGCAGGACAGCACCAGTAAACTTGGCGGTCTCAGCGTTCATGAAGTTACGGCCGGACACGTTGTTGTGCATCATAGTTGCACCTCCATAATTGTCTGGAGGTTTTGCACAGCCCCCCAGAAATTTACAAAACTTCTAAAGTTACTCTGTGCAAGAACTCAAGATATTATTATTGTAACACATTTACATAATTTTGTCAATATCAGCCTTGCTATCTAAATATGGTAAAACTTCACTTAAAATTTTTCCTCCAACAGGAGCTGCAACTCCACCACCTTGGTGTCCACCTTCTCCTGTTGGATTATATAAAGTTATTAAAAGTACTATTTGGGGATCATCTGTATTTGCGACACCACAAAATGACGTAACATATTTTCCAGTATTAACTCCATCTTCTGATGTTCCTGTTTTTCCACCAACTTGATATCCTTCTACTTTTGCATTTTTTCCTGTTCCTTCTGATACAACACTGTTCATCATGCTTAATACTTTTTCTGCATTTTCTTTCGAAATTATTTGTTCTCCTGTTTCAATTGGCATATCTTTTTTTTCACCTGTTTCACTATTTATAATACTTTTTACTATTCTCGGCTTTATATATGTCCCTTTATTGGCAATACTTGAAACTGCTGTTACCATTTGTAATGGTGTTATTTCAAATCTTTGCCCAAAACTAATTGTTGCCAATTCCACAGGTCCTGCTTTTTCTTCTTTTATGAATATACTATTTGCTTCTCCTGGTAATTTTATTCCAGTTTTATTAAACAGTCCAAATTTTCTTAAATATTCATAATATTTTGTTACACCTATTTTTTGACCTAGTCCTATAAATACTGGGTTACAAGAATTCATTAATGCTAATCTTAAACTTTCTGACCCATGTGGTCTATAATATCTCCAACATTTTATTCTTACTCCTGCAACTTCTATTCCTCCTGTGCAACAAAATTGTCCTTGTTTATCTATATCTGTTACTATTCCTTCTTCTAATGCTGCAGATGATGTTATTGTTTTAAAAACTGAACCTGGCTCATATGTATCTGATATTGCCTTATTTCTCCACATTTTTTGCATTGCTGTTGTTCTGTCTTGTGAATCTAGATTTTTCCATTCTGCTTTTTGTTCATCTGTATGTGGTTCATACGGGCTATTTAAGTCATATGCAGGATATGTTGCCATTGCTAAAATATCTCCATTTTTAGGATTCATAGCTATTATACTTCCACCATCTGTACAAACATTATCTATACACGCTTCTTCTAAATATTTTTCTACAATTGATTGTATTGTCATATCTATTGTTAATATTAAACTATTTCCATCTATTGCTGAAATATATTCTTCATCTCCTAAACTTTCTCCTGCTGCATTTGTTTGTCTTTCAATCTTTCCATTTGTTCCTTTTAGTTCATCATTATATTTTGCTTCAATTCCATCTAATCCTTGATTATCATTTCCACAAAATCCAATTACTTGTGCTGCTAAATCTCCATATGGATAATATCTTTTAGAATCTTCATCAATATTTATCCCTCTTGTTATTTGATTTTCTTCCATCCATTTTCTTAATTCATCTGTTTTACTTTTTTCTACTTGCTTTACTATTGTTTCTATTGAGCTTCTTTTGTTTAGTCTTTTTAAAACTTTTTCATAATCTAATTCAAATATATCACTTAATGCTTTTGCTACTTTCTCTTTGTTTTCTTTTGATATATTTGTTGGATTTATTGTTACTGCTTCTACACTTGAACTCACTGCTAATTCATATTTTCCTGTTGCATCATATATTGTTCCTCTTTTTGCTGTTATTTTTCTACTTTGTGATTGTTGACTTGTTGCTTGATTATTCAATTCTGCTCCCCATACTAATTGAATATATCCTAATCTTGTTGTTAATAAAAAAATTATTACTATTACTACAAATAGTCCATTTCTCATTTTCTTTTTGCTTGATAATGATATTGGCATAAAATCACCTCTTTTGATTTTATGCCTTTCTAAATAAAAAAAGAATAGATCTTATGTCTATTCTTAATTTTTTTTACTTTGTTGTATTTAATTTTTCTGCTTTTTCAATTTGTTCTCTGTCTTTATTCATTAATTCTACAAATTGAGATTCTACATTGTCTAATACTTGTTTAAATGAACTTACTAAATTTCTAAATTGTGATCTAAATTCATCTGCACCATCACATTGTAATATTATTTGTTCTACAGTTTTTTGCATTAAATCCATAAGTTCTTTTGCTGAACGAAAATCTGATACGATTTCTGTTTGATATGGATCAACTTCTGATTGTAAGTATCTCATTCCTACATCATTAAATATTTGGATTTCTTGGATACTTTTATATCCTTCTTTTCTTGCTGTTGCAACATTTTGTTGTATGTCTATTCCAGAGAAGTCATTAGCAATAGCATCAAACATGTATGGTATTTGGGATACTATTACTTCTAAGAATTTATTAAATTGTGGTGCTAATTCATTGAATTTGCTTACTAATTCATTATATCTTTTACCATACCAATGTGTATGCATTTCTGCAACTTGTTTATATACGTCTAATATTCTATCATTTATTTCTAATGCTGTATTTCTTATTTTGTTTGCTTGATTTGGTATGCTTTCATAATCTATTTTCAATGGTGAACTCATTTTTTACCTCCTTATTACATTATTTTTTATTTAATGTATCTATTTTTTGTTGTATTTTATCTAATTTAGCCTGTGCATCTTCATATTGTTTTGTAATTTTATCATGACTTGCATTATCTGTTTTTAAACGACTTTCCATACGTTCATAATTTTCTTGATATTTATCTACATTCTTTTTAGCTGTATAAACTGTTTCCATATTATATTTTTCTGCCGCTTCCTTTGATGCTCTCCATTCCTTTTCAGCATCATTTGCAGGATATGAATTTTTTCCATTTGTACTAAGTTTCTTCTGATATTCATTCCATTTTTCAGACTGATCTTTTTCCATTCATGTAAGACGAATTTTTGAGTTATTATATGTTGATTCTGCCATTTCTAATTGATATCTTGCTGTTTTTTCATTTTGTTTAGCTTTATCATTTGCTGTTTTAGATGCATCATAAGTTGTTTTTTTACGCTCTAAATCTTTTTGTGCTTCTGCCAATTGAACTTGTAATGTCGCTAATTGATTAGCTTTATCTGCAGAATTTTGCTGTTGACCATTTGCATTATTAAGCTCTGCTTGTCCATTATTCCCTTTCTTTCCATCTTCAGTTATATTACCTTGCAAATTCGCCTTATCTCCAGTTAGAATAGTTTCAACCTCTTCTGTACCAGCTGTAGCAGTTTCTTTTTCATCTGGTTTAGCTTTTATTCCAAAAAATCCCAAAGCTGAAGTTAAAAATGTATGTACACCATCAACAGCTTTCTCACCAAATGCTTCATCTATTGTTGGACCAACTACTTTTCCTACAACGAATGCACCAGTAGTACCAATCATTCCTCCGCCTAGTGTAGACGCAACTGTTGTACTTACAAAAGTTTTTACAACAAAAGCTCCTGTATCTACAGCTGTTTGTGCAATCCAACCAGTTAATCCATACACATCCTTTTCATCAAAGCCATCTGACAAATCGATACCAACATTCCCTAATATAGAATTTGTAGTATTTTTGACCATATTAACAGCCCCACTTACTATTGGAACTGAAAAAGCCCTTATTGCTCCTACAATAAAACCAGTTCCCTCATTTAATTTTTGTTTCACATCAATTGTAATACTACAAATCAAAAAATCCCTAGGAAATAATTTCCTAGGGATAAAGGATTACTGTTTATTCACAAAGCTTTGTGAAAGATGCCGAATTTCAAAAATATCAGGTTGCGATGCTCCAATTCTGTCTTCTTTTTCAGAATTTCCATAGAACCCACTGATATGAAGCTGTGTAAAATCTGTGATTTTAAAAGCCTCATTTATCAGCAAATCAATATCTGTTAATTCTTCCGTTGTATGACCACCTGTTTTCTTGTAAACTTCATGGCTTGCTTTTCCGCTTTCAGCTTCTTCCTCCATTTTTTGAGATTTCAGTTGAATTTCAATTTGTGCACCAGGGATATTAGTAGAATATGCTGTTATTGACAAGGTAAATTGCAATGCTTTATATCCATTTTCTTTGGGATGATGGATATAGTCTTTTATTTTTGACTCATCAATAAAAAATGGCGTATCCATAATTTCTGCAACAACTTTTTTATCAGCCTCCATAATTTCAGTGCTTTCTTCTACCCACTTTTTGAATTCTCTTGCCATTTTAATGTTTCGAATAACCAAAACATTATTAATGGTATCAAAAATATGCTCGATCATTTCTTCAATTTCTTCTTCAGAAGCATCATTAAAGATGATTCCTTTTATTCCAAAACGATCTCGAATACTTGTTGAGAGATTCATATTTGCTTTGCGCAAAATTTTTGTGAGTTCGCTTTCAAATGATTTGCATCTTGCAATCAGTTCAATACAAGTTGTTTTCCCATCAACAGAATTCATCCACAAAATGAGATACATTATTGTTTTCAACAAGTAACTCGTTTCATTTTTCATCTTAATGGTCATTTTTCTGTAGTTAATACAGCCTCTCAAACCATCAAGAAAAAGATAAAACTGTTTTGAATCTTCTTCAGGTACTTCCAGATCGGTCAACAAATCGTATTCTTTTTGAGCCCAACTCAAAATATCATTCGATTGTTGTGCTGCTTGTAAGTGTTTTTCTTTGAGTTTTAATACTGTTTCCTCAGATAGTGGTGAATATTTTTCTGTACTCCGCGTCATGAATTTCATCCTTTCTACTTACGTATTTACGCAATTATGTAAATATTATACCATAAATTCTAAAAAAAGTATAGCATTTACTTCTAAAAAGTGATATAATTCAAGCGAATTATAATGGTTTAAGCCAAAAAGGAGGAATTTTAAATGAAAACTGTGCCAATTACATTATTAACAGGATACTTAGGAGCTGGAAAAACAACTCTTATAAATCATATTTTAAATAATCAAGATGGTTACAAAGTTGCTGTAATTGTTAATGATATTGGAGAAGTAAATATAGATGCATCTTTAATAGGAAAAGGTGGTATTGTTACTGAAACAAATGATAGCCTTGTTCCTTTACAAAATGGTTGTATTTGTTGTACTTTAAAAGTTGATTTAATGCAACAAATTGTTGATTTAGTTAAAACAGGAAATTTTGATTATATATTAATAGAAGCTAGTGGAATTTGTGAACCTATTCCAATTGCTCAAACAATAACTGTTTTACAAGATTCTACAAAACAATATGGATTACCTAAAATTTGTAGATTAGACAATGTTGTTTCTGTTGTTGATGCTTTAAGATTAAGAGATGAATTCAATTGTGGTGAAGAACTTGAAAAAGATGAAATTGATGGTGAAGATATTGAAAATTTATTAATTCAGCAAATTGAATTCTGTAATACTTTGATTTTAAACAAAGTTGATGAACTTTCTAAAGATGAACTTGAAAAAGTTAAAGCTGTTGTAAAAAAATTACAACCAAGTGCAAAAATAATAGAAACAAATTATTCAGATGTTGATTTTAGAGAAATTATGAACACAAAAGCTTTTGATTTCGAAAAAGCTTCACTTTCAGCTGGTTGGGCTCAAGAATTAGATAAAACTGAGGAAGAAGCTGAAGAAGGTGAAACTGAAGAGTATGGAATTGGAACTTTTGTATATTATAGAAGAAAACCTTTAGTTGAATCAAAATTCCATAATTTCGTTAATTCATTACCAAGAAATATAATTAGATGTAAAGGTATTGTTTGGTTTGAGAATGATGATGAAATGTCATATGTTTTTGAACAAGCTGGAAAACAAACTGGAGTTTATGAAGCTGGCGAATGGATTGCTACTTTCCCATTAAAAGATCAACAAGCATTTAGAAAAGCTAATTCTGATTTAGAAAGAGACTGGGATGAAGAAGTTGGAGATAGAATGGTTAAACTTGTTTTCATTGGTCAAAAAATGGATAAAAAAGCAATTTGCGAAGAACTTGATAAATGTTTAGCAAAATAATTTACTATATAAAGTCACTTTAAATTAAAGTGACTTTTTTATAAAAAAAATCGCCTATCTGGCGATTTTTAATTATGTATTAAAGAAATATGTTGCTTCCAAATCAGCTTCAAACATAAGCAATGCTAAAGGATATTTAGTATATGCTAATCCTATTGTTCCATATTGTTCTTTTGGTTCTGTAAATCCCATATGCCAACGAATTGCATACTTTTCTTCACTTGTTAATTTCATGTATTCTGTTATCATCATAACAGATTTTTCACCATGTCCATATGGTATAGTATCTTCAACTGTATAATATGGTACCTTTTCCCATACTCCTAAAGCATTTTTGGCATTTCTATAATCAATTTTATAAAAATTAGCTTTACACAAATCATGTAATAATGGTACTATTATCAAAGTTTCTGGTGGTATATTTAATGCTATTGGAGCATTTTTTACTTTTTCTTGCAATATTTCATATACTTTCATGCTATGTTCTACAAGTCCACCAGCATGGTCTCCATGAAATCTTGTACTTGCAGGTGCTGTAAAAAAATCTGTATTTTCAATAAATCTTATTAAATCATCAATTCCTTCTCTTTTTACACTTCTTAATAAATTTAAAAATTCTTCTTTCATGCTATAACTCCTATTCTATTTTCTTTTTTTACTTATTATTTTTTTTATTCTTTCTACAACTTCGTCAATTGTCATATTACTTGAATCAACATATATTGCATCATCTGCTTTTTTTAATGGTGCTATTTCTCTTGTACTATCAATAAAATCTCTATTTTTTACACTTTCAAGTATTTCTTCATATGGCATTTCAATTCCATTTTCTTTATTTTGTAAATATCTTCTTCTTGCTCTTTCTTCTGGTGTTGCATCTAAATAAATTTTTACATTTGCATTTGGAAATACATTTGTTCCAATATCTCTACCTTCCATTATAACATCTATTGTTTCTGCCATTTCTCTTTGAAGTTTGGCTAGTCTTTCTCTTACTATTTTTATTGTTGAAACTGGTGATACATTTTCATTAACAGGTTTTGTTCTGATTTCTAATGATACATCTTTACCATTTAAATATACTTTTTGAACTCCATCTATTTTTTTAAATTCTATTTTTATTTCATCTAAAAGTTTTGATATTTTTTCATAATCATCTAATGCTATATTTTCATTTAACATTGCAAGTGTAACACTTCTGTACATTGCTCCTGTATCTATACTTGTTAAATTCATTTCTTTAGCTATTTTTTTTGTTATTGTTCCTTTTCCACTTCCGGCAGGTCCATCAACTGCAACTACAAATCCCATTATATCCTCCATTTTTACTTATTGATTATCTTCTTTTGTTAATATAAATGCTGTTGAAATATATCTTGTTCTATGTGATCCTGATTGATCAACTGGATCATTTATTATTTTATTATTTACCACCATTGCGCTAGATGTTCCTCCATCTAGGTTTGACGCATTATAAGCTCCATATCTTTCAAAAATTTCTATTAAATCTTTCATTGTTGCACCAGGTCTTGTTACTGTTCTTCCATCTACAACTAAAAACAATACAATTCCATCTTGTCTTTGCCCTATTGCTGTTCTTGGGGCTGTCCCCCATCCACCATTTCCAGATACTGATGATGCTTTTCCATTTATTATTAAAAATGGTCCAAATGTTACTCCATCACGAATTTTTTGTTTCTTTGCTTGATCTGCTGTCATCTTTCCAAGTACTAATTTATCATCTTGTGTAAATCCAATCAATCCACCTTGTCCTTTATACGTTTTTGATGTTATTAATTTTCCATTTGAAAATGTTATCCCAAGAGGTGTTGCTCCATTTCCTACATAATTTGGATCTTCGAATCCTCCTCCATTTATTGCAATTAATGCATCATTATCTTGTGCCATTTTTGTTAAATATTCTCCTGTTGTACCTAATTTGCTTGTATATACTGTTTTTATTCTTGATGGATCATATATTACGGCCATATATCCATCATAACCTTTTCCTTCTATTTTTATTATCTTATAATCTTCATGTTCTGGATCTTTTTCTAATATCTGTCTTTCATATTCATTAGCATATTGTATTTCTTCTTTTTTATCATCAACTACAACTATCATTGATGTATCTGTACTTTCGTCTGTTTCATGTACTTTATTATTATTTAGTACTTCTTGTATTGTTTCATCACTATAAAACCATGTTGCTAAATATTGGTGTCTCATTGTTGTCATTGCACTTGTTATTAGCCATTCTCTAAATCCTGAATATGGTCCATATAATAAAAATGCCAATGTTGATATTCCTAGTATTCCTAATATTATTATTGTTATTAATATTCTTAACCATATTTTTTTTGATTTTTTCTTTTTATTATCAGTAGAATTATTTTTTACATTTTCTTCTTCAGCATGTTTTTGCAATGCTTTTGGAAGCTCTTCTTCGCTTAAATTCATATATTATTTTTCCTCCGTTTTTTATTACACACTTGGATAATATTTTATAAGAAAAACAAAAAAATAGCAAGTACTTCTTGCTACTTTTTTCTTTGTTTTTCGACTTTTTTCTTAATATTTTATTAAGTTACGAATCTATACTTTCTTTTATTTTATTTGCTTTTTTCTTTATTCTTTGTATTGCTGTGTCTACAGATTTTACTTTAGTTTTTAACTTTTCTGCTATATCTGCATATGAATGTCCTTTTTCATATTCATATAAAACTGATAATTCATATTCACTTAAATTTTCTTTTATCTTTCTTTCTATTGTTTTTGAATATTCTTGATTTGCTATTATATCTGATGGATCATCTTCTGCTTTTAAATCTACTATTTCAAGCTTGTCCATATCATCATTATCTTCATATGCTGCTGAATTTAAAGATATTGATGAGTTTAATGGTATATGTTTTTGTCTGTTTGAATTTTTGACTGCTGTTATTAATTGTCTTTCTATACACATATTGGCAAATGTTTTAAATGAGTTTTGTTTTTCTGTGTCAAATGATTTTACTGCTTTATATAATCCAATCATTCCTTCTTGTACCATGTCTTCTCTTTCTGCTCCTACCATGAAAAATTTATTTGCTTTCATATTTACTACATCATTATATCTTTCTAATAAGCAGTTTAAAGCCATATTGTCATCTTGCTTTATATTCTCTATTAATTTTTCGTCTGTCATTTCTTTGTATTGATTTTCATTAATTGAAAACATATTTTTTTCCATTAATATTGTGTCCTCCACTTCTTTGATGCTTTCATTATAGCTTCAAATTGCCTAGATGTCAAGGAAATTTAGTAATTTTTAATTAATAAAAATTCATATATTATCATTTCAATTTCTTTTCGTCTTTGTCTTTTAAAATTTTTTCTTTAGATAGTTTATTGTCCTCTAATGTTTGATAGTATAACACATACTATCTAAAAAATCAATATTTTCGCAAACTTTTGTTTATGTTCTTATGCTTTTTTCTAATAATCATCGAATATTTTTAATAAATTTATCTAAATCAATCGAAAAATTGCTATTTTCACACTCAGTTTGACATAATTATAGAATTGTGTTAAAATATTGATATAAGCTTAAATAGCTTATTTTATATACATTTTCCTTTTTTTCACCTTTGTTGGTGTTTTTATATACCGAATACATTATGATACAAAATTTTTTTGGAGGTAATTATGGAAAAAATGAATAATCCTTATGAGTCTCTTGATCTTAACACTCGGATAGCACTTGCAGAAGATATTAACACCCCTATTGAAACATTGGAAATTTTGGCAACTGATAAAAACCACTATGTTCTCGAAGCTGTTTCTGGTAATCCTAGTACTCCTGAAAAAATTCTTACTCGTCTCATTGAAGATTACAATATTCGAACCTTTTCTCCGGCTCTTGAAAATTCAAGTTTTTCTGCCGAACTCCTTACTCGTCTCAGTAAGAGTAAATATTGGTATGTTCGCGAATTTGTCACTCAACACCCAAATGTTCCTGTAAGTGTTCTCGAACTTCTTAGCAATGACGAAAGTTCTGAGGTTCGAGAAAATATTGCAGATAATTCAAAAACTCCTCCAGAGATTCTTGCACAACTTTCTACCGATGAATTTTGGATGGTTCGGCTTTCTGTTGCTACCAATCAAAACACATCAGGAGAAACTCTCACAGATCTTAGTGAAGATGAAAACTTAGACGTTCGTATTTTTGTTGCCTCAAATCCTAACACTCCTGAAGAAGTCCTCATACGTCTCTATGAGGAAGATCTCTACGATGAGGTTCGTGAAGCTGTAGAACATAATCCTAACATTCCTGACAAAATCTTCGAACGTCTTGATGATTTTGATTATCACGATGAGATTCAAAAAAATTTAGCGGATAAAGTTAAAAAAAATAGATTTTGAGTGTAACATCTAACAAACTTATAAGTTATTTTCCATGAAAAAATCCCCAGAAGTCTTACTAGGATTTCTGGGGATTTTCTATTACGTTTAAATAATACTCAAAATATCTATCAAAAAATACCCTGAAATTTCTTTCAAGGTATTTTATTTTATCCAAACAAACTCAATTGATTACTTTGACTCATTCCCTCAAGGCAACCAAATTTTTTCAATAATTCTGTAACAGAATCACCAACTTTTGAACGAATTTTTAAATCATCTATAGACATAAATTTTTCTTCCTGTCTAGCTTTCATAATTCCTTCAGCCGCAACATTTCCTAATCCTGCTATACTATTTAATGGTGGTCTTAATGAATCTCCTTCAACTTGAAATTTTGTAGCATGTGATTTATACAAATCAATTGGTAAGAATCTAAGTCCTCTTTCATACATTTCTAATACTAATTCCAAATCATCATACATATCTTTGTCCTTTGGAGTAGCATTATTTCCCATCATTTCAATTTCTTTCATTTTGTTTTTTACTTTTTCTTTTCCATTAATCATAACTTCTGCATCAAAAGCTTTTGCTCTTATTGTAAAAAATGCTGCATAATATGCTAATGGAATATGAACTTTAAACCATGCAATTCTAAATGCGTTTGTTACATAAGCTGCAGCATGTGCTTTGGGGAACATGTATTTTATTTTTTCACAAGATTTTATATACCATTCTGGAACATCATGTTCTAACATTAAAGGTATATATTCATCTTTCCATTTTGGTTCTTTTCCTTTTGCAACTTTACCTTTACGAACAGCTTCCATTATTTTAAATGATTTATCTGGTGGAAGCCCTTTTTTCATTAAATATATCATTATATCATCACGACAACATATTGCTTGTTGTAATGTTACAATTCCTTGTTCTATTAATGATTGTGCATTTCCTAACCATACATCTGTACCATGTGATAGTCCAGATATTCTTATTAATTCGTCAAATGTTGTTGGATGTGTATCTAAAAGCATTCCTCTAGCAAATTTTGTACCATATTCAGGTATTCCATAAGTTCCTACTTCTGAATGTATTTGTTCTGGTGTTACACCTAATGCTTTTGTTGATGAAAAGATTGACATTGTTTCTTTATCATCTAATGGTACATCTGTTGGTGCTACTCCTGTTATATCTTGAAGCATACGTATTACCGTCGGATCATCGTGTCCTAGTATATCAAGTTTTAACAAGTTTCCATCTATTGAGTGATAATCAAAATGTGTTGTTATTATATCTGAATTTGGGTCATCTGCTGGATGTTGTACTGGTGTAAATTCATATATTTCTCTTCCTTTTGGAACTACTATAATTCCTCCTGGATGTTGTCCTGTTGTTCTTTTTATTCCTTGACATCCTACTGATATTCTTGCTATTTCTGCTTTATTTATTGGTATATTTCTTTCTTCATAATATTTTTTTACATATCCAAATGCTGTTTGTTCTGCTACTGTACCAACTGTTCCTGCTTTAAATGTTGTTCCTTTTCCAAATATTACTTCTGTATATTTATGTGCTTTTGCTTGATATTCTCCAGAGAAGTTTAAGTCTATATCAGGTTCTTTGTCCCCATTAAATCCAAGGAATGTTTCAAATGGTATATCCATTCCATCTTTGGCCATTTTTGTGCCACATTTTGGACAATCTTTATCTGGTAAATCAAATCCATTTCCAACTCCATAATCATCAAATTCTGAATATTTACATTTTGGACATCTATAATGTGGCTGTAATGAGTTTACTTCTGTTATACCTGTCATAAATGCTACAAGTGATGATCCTACTGATCCTCTTGAACCTACTATATATCCATCTTCATTTGATTTCCATACTAGTCTTTGTGCAATAATATACATTACTGAATATCCATTGCTTATAATAGAATTTAATTCTTTATCTAGTCTTGTTTGAACTATTTCTGGCAATGGATCACCATATAATTCATGTGCTTTTTTATATGCAATATTTTTGATATCTTCCTCACATCCTGGGATATGTGGTGGACATTTTTCTGGTGATATTGGGTCTATTCTATCACACATATCTGATACTTTATTTGTATTTGTTACTACAACCTCATAAGCTTTTTCTTCACCTAAATATTCAAATTCTTTAAGCATTTCTTCTGTTGTTCTTAAGTATAAAGGTGCTTGCTCATCTGCATCTTTATATCCTTGACCAGCTTCTAATATTCTTCTATAAATCTCATCTTGTGGATCCATAAAATGGACATCACATGTTGCTACTACTAGTTTTCCTAGTTTTTCTCCTAATTCTACAATCTTACGATTTATATCTTTTAAATATTCTCTATCTGGTACAACACCATTTCTTACCAAGAATTCATTATTTCCTATTGGTTGAATTTCTAAATAGTCATAATCTCTTGCAATATTTTCTATTTCTTCATCAGATTTTCCTAATTCTATTGCTTGATATAATTCTCCCGCTTCACAGGCACTTCCTAATATTAATCCTTCTGAATATTTTTTATATATACTTTTTAATATTCTTGGATTTTTATAAAAATAGTTCAAATGCGAAATTGATACTAATTTATATAGGTTTCTTAATCCTACATAATTTTTAGCTAATATTATTGCATGATATGATCTTTGCTTTTTAAATTCTTCTTTTTGAGCTTCTGGGTCTTTTGTTGCTGAATCTATTTCATCAACTGTATTTATTCCTTTGTCTTTTAGTTTTTTCAACATTACATTAAATACTTTTACTGTTGTATCAACATCTGCTAAAGCTCTATGTGCTACATCTACTTCAATTCCTAAACTATCTGCAATTTTTCCTAATTTATATTTTTTCAAATCTGGGAATAAATCTTTTGCAAGTGGTAATGTGTCTATATATGTATTATTGAATTCATATCCTAGCAATTTTGCATTGTGTTTTAAAAATCCAACATCAAAACTTGCATTATGTGCAACTATTATTGAATCTCCTACAAATTCTAGAATTTTTGGAAATACTTTATCTATTGTTTCTGCATCTTTTACCATTTCATCTGTTATGTTTGTAACTTCTACAACTCTTTGTGGTATTGGCTTTTCTGGATTTACAAATATTTCAAATTCATCTATTACTTCACCATTTTTTACTTTCATTATTCCAACTTCAGTAATTTTTTCTGTTGTTATTGAAATTCCTGTTGTTTCTAAGTCTAATACACAATATGTTGCATCATTTAGTACTTGTCCTCTTGGATTTTTTACTGATTTTTCTTTATCTGGTACTAAATATGCTTCTACACCATATATTACTTTCATGTCTGGGTTATCTCTTCCCAATAAATGATATGCTTCTGGAAATGCTTGTACTACTCCATGGTCTGTTATTGCTATTGATTTCATTCCCCAACTCATTGCTCTTTTTATTAAGTCTGTTGCTGATGTCATTGCATCCATTGCACTCATTTTGGTGTGCATGTGTAATTCTACTCTTTTTACTTCTGCTTTATCTTCTCTTGTTGTTTTTGGTAATGGAGTTGATTCAACTATTGTATTTGCCATTATTGTTAATTCGTTTGAAAAAGCATCCATTTGTGCTCTTCCTGCTAATTTTACTGCTTTTGTTTTTCCTAATCTTTTTACAATATTTTTTGCATTTTTTCCTGGTAAAAATGCTTTACATGTCATTGTACTTGTTCCATCATATATATTTATACTTAATATTACTTTTCCTGTTTTGGTTTCTTTATCTTCCATTCCAAGTATTTCACCATCTATACATACATTTCCAGATTCTGCATTTAAGTCTGTTATTTTTACTAATGGATCTGATATATTCATTGAATTTCCTAATATTAATGGTGAACTTGTGTCTTCTTCTGGTAATTGTGGCATTCCTTCATCTGAAATTTCTATTATAATATTTGCCATTACTGTTAAATCACCAGCATAAGCATCCATTCCTGATTTTCCTGTTACTTTTATTGCTTTTGCAGATTGAATTTTTTCTGATACTTCATTTCCTTCTGTTATATCTTTTGCAAATGCTTTACAGTTCATTATTCCTGTTCCATCATATATTTCAAAGATTAACATTCCTTTTCCTGTTTTTGTTTCTTTACATTCACAACTTACTATTCTTCCTTCAATTGTTACTCTACTATCATTTGATGTTATATCTTTTATTTTGAATAGTGTTTCTTTTGCTCTTGATGGCTTACCAAAGATTATATTTGAAGGTTCTTCATTTTCTGGCATTTCTGGTATATATCCCATATCTACATCTGTTGGCATTGCATAATCTACATCATTATATACACCTTCTGGTATTGGTGGCATTTCACTTGCTGGATATTGTTCATAATTTTGTGCTGATGGATTTTGATGACTCTGTTGTTGATGATTATTTTGCATATTTTCTCCACTATTTTGTGCTTGTTTTTCTGCTGCCATTCTTTGTGCTTCCATCGCTTCTCTCATTACATTTTCTATTGCTTTTTGTTGTACTTGTTTTGCTTTTTCTTTTTGTTTTAATACTTCTTCTGCATTTATTCTTTCTTCTATGTTTACTATATATTTCTTTCCAAATATGTTTTCTATTACACTTTCTAGTTCTCTATCTAATTTTCTTGCTTTTAGAAAATCTGCACCTTGTATTTTCATATATACATTTATTTGATTTTCTGTTACTTCAATTTGACTTTTTAATAATAATAATGGTTTCATTAAAGGATATTTATGTGCCATTAAACATACTATATTTTCCCACTCATCTGCTATTGGTTTTTTTCTTACTCCTTCTGCATATTTTATTTTTATATGCACTTGCTCAAATTGAAATCTTTGTCTTAAGAATTTTTCAAAGTACCATATTTCTTTTATTTCTATATATTCTTTTGCTTGCATTTCTATTTCTAATGTGTTTATCTTTTTTAGTAAATTCATTCTTGCTATTTCTGCATCTTCTATATTACTATTTGTTTTATAATCACTAAATAAATCTCCTATTTTTCTGCTTTTATGTTTTTGCTCTGTTTCTGGCACTTTTTTCACCTTCTTTTTCTCTCTTTTCGTCTTGCTCTATGCTATCACATTTTGTGTTTATTTGCAATTGAATTTTGAAATAAATTTTTCTTATTTTTATACATAGAAAAGAGGCTGTTCCATTTGGAACAGCCTCTACGGTCAACTAGTATTTTATATATTTGTGTCAAAAATAATATTTTCTTATATTATTTTTTCCATTGAACAACTTTCATTCCTTTTGCAGCTCCCCATGGTGCCCCAGTAATAGAGTTCTCTTTATTCTTTATCAATATCTCTTCTAATGAAGACGTATTATCAGAAAAACATGAATCTCCAATGCTTTTTACTGTCTTTGGGATCTCAATTTTTAAAAGACTAGGGCAATTAGTAAAGGCTGATGCTTCTATTTTTTCTATTCCTTCTGGAATTACTAATTCTTTTAAACCAGATTGCCCATAAAATGAATAATAGCCTATCGTTTTTACTTTCGAATCTAATTCTATAGTTCCATCAATCTTATACAATACACTTACTAATGTATCTTTCTTTCCATTATTCTTTTTATATAATATTTTATTTTCAACTACATAATATGGATTTTGTGAATCAATATTAATATTTCCACTATAATTTCCAGGTCTAAACACCGAATCTATGGATTTTACGTTTTTTCCCATATTTATATTTTGAATACTATACATATAATCCAATGAATGTCCACTTATTGTTTCTAATGATTCTGGAAATGTTAATTCTTTTATTCCTGATGAAAGCTTAAATGCATAACTAGATATTGATTTTATTCCTTCTTGTATAGTAACATTTGCATTTTTAGAATAACATACTATTAGTTGATTAGTATTTTTATTATATAAAATACTATTTTCTGAAATAAAGTTTGCATTTCCTGCTTTTACTTCTATTTCATTAATTGATGATGGTAATATATATGCTGAAATACTTTTCAAACTTGCAGGAATTATTAGCTTTTTTATATTAGAATATGAACTTATGTCTGTATTAAAATATTCTACACCATCATTAATTGTGAATACATTTTGATTTGCAAGTGCTTTTTTGGTTATAAATACTATTTCAGTTTTATTTTTATTATACAATTTTCCAGATTCAAATATAAAATTATTGTTTTTACTTACATCTATATTAATTAAATTATAACAATCTATAAATGCTTGAGCATTTATAGATGTGACTGTTGATGGAAGTGAAATTGATTCAACTGGTCCTCCAATAGCATTTCCTTCTATAGTTTTTAATCCTTCTTGTAATACTATCTTTTTTAGTTTACTACAATTTCCAAATGTTAAAACAGATATAGTTTGCACATTTTTGGGTACTGTTAATTCACTTATTTGTGTATTTCTAAAAGCAAAAATTCCTATTTCTGAAATAGAATTTGGCAAATTAATTTCTCTTAAATTAGTTGCTTGGTCAAATGCATAATGACCTATTCTTTTTAAATCACCTTCAATAACAACTCTTTCTATTTCTTTATTATATGAAAATGCATAGTCTCCTATTTCTTTTACACTTGAAGGTATTATTATTGTTTTAAGTCCTTCTACTCCTGAAAAAGCTCCCATTCCAATTTTACTTACAAGACTTGGCAATGCTAATGTTCCCTCACCATTTATTAATTTCAAATTGGCTTTAGTTGATAATAATTCTCCATCATCTGTTATATCAAATGGATTTACCTGGATTCCTAATTGTTGCGCTGCTTTTATTTTCTTTTCATCTTTTGTTTTTATATATAATTCTCCATTTATTATTTGCAAACACTCAATATATTCATCTGCTATATTTGGTATTATGGTTTTTATATTTCCTTTTTCATCATCTGGCTTTCCATCATATATAAGTGATTCCTTTCCAGCATTTAGACTTTCAATAAAAAAATCATAATTTTCGACCTTTTTTTCTGCTAAATATAATTTCATTTGTTCTTTATATTGTGCTAATTCATTTTGTATTCTTGCTTGATTTGCATTACTACTTATTCCACTATTTCCTGTTAAGGTTGATATTGTTACTCCTGCTAATATTAGCATTATTATTATTGTTACTGCTAATGCTATCAATGTTACCCCTTTATTTTCTTTTGTTTTCATACTGTTCTCCTTTGTTCATTAAGCACAATACTTAATATATTTTTTTATTAATTCTATTGAAAATAAAAAACTTCTATGTTATAATAAGAAATTGTGTGAAGCCAATCCGCTTCATAATTTTATAAAATGAGAGGTATATCTTATGATGATGCAAAACTTGGCCGCTTATTTCTCTTCTCTCAGCCATGCTGAACGGAAAAAATTAGTCGAAAACCACGCCAAAGAAATCGCAACTTGGGTTATCAAGGGCGATGGGTATATCATTGTTGGTGTTAAAGATAACATCAATTTCAATTCGCCTGAACTTGAATCTGCAATTGATTTGTGCCTTTTGTACAAATACGGCATTGCACGGTCTTCTAAGAATTTGGGAAAGCATCGGCTTTATTATTCTATGAAGTTGCCTGCAAAGAAAATCGAAAAAATTGAAAAACACGTAATCGAGTTTGAAATTCCCGAACTCGAAAAACAAGCAAAAGAAGCTACAAAAATAAAAGAAGCACAGGAGAACTTTCTCAAATGTGTTTTGGGTGATGAACTTTGGGATGCCATTTTTGGCAACAATTAAAATATAAAAGAGGATGTAAAAAAAGTCCAATAGAAAAATTAGATTTAAGTTAAAATTTTGACTTAAATCTAATTTTTTTATTATTAAATTAATTTGAATTTTTAATTTAATAAGTACATTTTTTTGCACCACAAATGGTAATTTTAATTGTTTTGGTTTATAATTATTATTGGTATGATTAGTTAATTTCATATATAAATTATATCATAAAAGCCTTATTTTTCAATAAATATAGGCTTTTTTCTATACAAAAAATGAGTAAATTTCTTCACTTATTTTTTTGTTGGAACTTTTTTTACAGCCCCTATATGTTTTAACTATATTCTTTCATCATCTTTATTTTCATCTCTGCTTGCATTCATTTGTTCTATAATTTTATCTATTTCTTCTATTGCAGTTGATTTGCTATCACTTAAGTGTGAAAATTCTTCTTTTCTAAACTCTCCATTATTTGAAATAAACTCCATAAAATCTTTTCTTGAATCCACTTTTTCTTCTGGTATTTTACTTTTCTTTATTGCAAAAACATCAAGTTGACTATGAACAAAATTTTCAACAAATTCTAAATTCATAAATAAATTATTCTTTCGTAAAAATCGTGCAACTCTTTGTTTTAGTGTAAAGTCTTCATTTTGTGGTACTTCTAATTCTTTATTTCTAAAGTATGTTATCATCTCGTCTAAATTAGAATTCATCATTCTAATAATACCTTCGATATCTGGATTTTTTTCTATAAGATTATTATAAACATATTGAATGGTCTCCCATGCATTATTCGCATTAGGAATTACTAGTTTTGATATTTTCTTTGGAGATATATCATGGCCTTCCTTCCCTTTTATATCGAAATTAGAGCCTAGCCCATTTATTTCTTCTGGCAAAAAATCTTCTCCCTCTTTTGCATCAACAACCAAATATACTTCATTTTCAAATTTTCTTTTTAATGCTTCATATACTATTTCTTTAGGTATCAGATCTGTGCTAGAAAAATCTTTTATATCAAAATACTTTTTGTAACCTTCTGGAATATCACATATTTTAGCATGTTCAAATTCCCATATAAAAGAATTTTTTATTCCTAATATTCCTTTTACTCCTTGTGAAAAACATACTCTTGATTTATCATCTACTAATTTTGAAGCATCACCAATTTGAGCTTTTAAACCATTTTGGGCTATAGATTTTAAATTACCCTTCTCTGTAAAATGAAAATATGCATTATTCATGTCTATATCTTTTATATTTTTTCTTTTCATATTTAACCTCATTCTTTCTTTCAGATTATAAAAAAATCAAATTTAACATAGCAAAAAATATTTTTGCAAATGAGCTACACTTATTTTAATTTTTCAAACATCCAATTGGTACTACATAAACTCCATCATCTCTTTTATATGCATAATTTCCTGTTGCTGTTAATACCATTAAAAATGATGGATTTTTCATTTTGGTTATATCAATTTTTGAATACATTTTTTTCAAGTTTTCCGCACCTTCATTTATTAATTTATCACCACCTAATTTAATTTCTATTAATCCATATAAGCCGTTTCTTAAATGAATTACTGCATCACATTCTAAATCATTTGCATCTCTATAATGGTATACACTTCCATTTATACTTTCTGCATATATTCTTAAATCTCTAATACATAATGTTTCAAATATTAATCCAAATGTATTCAAATCTCCTATTAAATCATTTGGACCTAATCCTAATGCTGCTGTAGCAATTGATGGATCTATAAAATATCTTGTGTCTGCTGTTCTTATAGCAGTTTTACTTCTTAAATTAGGATTCCAAGCTGGTGCTTCTTCAACCACAAAAATTTTCTTTAATGCATTAATATATGAAAGTACAGTATCTGTATCCAAAGAAAATGAATCATTTATAATCATATCATTTTTTAATGTCTCATTAGATACTTGACTTCCTAAGTTTCTTGCATATGCTCTCATTAATTTTTTTGCTCTTTCAGGATTTCTGTTTACATTATCTACTCTCGAAATATCTGATTGTACTATTGCATCATAATAGTCAAAAGCTTGCTCTAGTGCAATATCTTTATCCATAAAAATACTTCTTGGCCATCCTCCTCTACAACACAAATATGCAATATCTTGTAAACTTAAATTATTAGTTCCTGTAATATTATCATTTTCTTGAAATAACATCTCTAAACTTATATTCCCATTTGACTCCCCTGATTCATATAGACTCATTGGCCTCATTAGTAACCATGCAAATCTGCCTGTTCCAGTATGTGTTACTTCATCCATATTGACTGGTACTGCTGAACCCGTTAATATAAATTGCCCTTCTAAATTTCTATGATCAATTTCAAACCTTACTGCATCCCATAATTTAGGAGCAATCTGCCATTCATCAATTAATCTTGGCGTATTCCCATTTAATAATAAACTTGGATTTATATCTGCTAGTGTTAAATTTTGTTCTTTATCTTCTGGCTTTGCCATATACAATATACTATTTGAAATTTGTTCTGCTGTTGTGGTTTTTCCACACCATTTGGGTCCTTGAATTAATACTGCTCCTTTTCCTTTTAATTTTTTTTCTAATATTGAATCTGCAATTCTATTTATATATTTTTTCATTTTTACTCTCATTCCTATCTTTTTCACTATAAAATTAGTTCTCTAATATTTTAACTAATTTTTTTTATTATATCATATTTTTTATATAGTTTCAATATTTTTCGGTTATTTAAGGCAAATTTTTTCGGTCATTTATAGACATTTTTTTCGGTTATTTGTGCTTTTCTACATAAGTGTCATTTAAAAAGCTAACATAAAAGACCATTCCTATCGGAACAGTCTTTTTATATTAATTCATATAATCTCTTAATTTTTTGCTTCTACTTGGATGACGAAGTTTTCTCAAAGCTTTAGCTTCAATCTGACGAATTCTTTCCCTTGTTACATCAAATTCTTTTCCTACTTCTTCAAGTGTTCTTGCTTTTCCATCATCAAGTCCAAATCTTAATCTTAAAACTTTTGCTTCTCTTGGTGTTAATGTTTTCATTACTTCTTCCAATTGTTCTCTTAATAATGTATATGATGCTGCATCTTGTGGTGCTGGCGAATCTTCATCTTGAATAAAGTCTCCTAAATGACTATCGTCTTCTTCACCAATTGGTGTTTCTAATGAAACTGGATCTTGTGCAATTTTTTGAATTTCCATTACTTTTTCAACTGACATATCCATTTCTTTAGCTATTTCTTCTGGCGTTGGCTCTCTGCCTAATTGTTGTAATAAGTGTCTTGATGTACGAATTAATCTATTTATTGTTTCTACCATGTGTACTGGAATTCTTATTGTACGTGCTTGGTCAGCAATAGCTCTTGTAATAGCTTGTCTAATCCACCATGTTGCATAAGTACTAAACTTAAATCCTTTTGTATAATCAAATTTTTCTACTGCTTTTATTAATCCCATGTTTCCTTCTTGTATTAAGTCTAAGAATAACATTCCTCTTCCAACGTATTTTTTAGCAATACTTACTACTAATCTAAGGTTTGCTTCTGCTAATTCTTGTTTTGCTTCTTCATCACCTTCTAATATTCTTTTTGCTAATTCAAGTTCTTTGTCATAAGATAATAATGGTATTTTTCCAATTTCTCTTAAATACATTCTTACTGGATCATCAACACTTATTCCTTCATAACTTGTTTCTGTTATTTCATCTAATTTTAAATTTTCAACTTCTTTTAAGTCATCAATGTCTGGCTCATCTTCAAAATCATCATTTAAAATATTAACTCCCATTTCTTCAAATGCATCAAAAACTTTATCTATTTGATCTGGATTTGTATTTTCTAGTTCTTTGGCTAATTCTTCATATGTTATTTTTCCTTTTGCCTTAGCTTTTTTTACAATTTCTTGAACCTTTTCTGCATCTAATTTTTCATCTTTCTTTTCTACTTTTACATCTTTCATTTCTTCTAATTTCTCTTGATTTTCCATTTCTTCTCCAATTTTCTTACTCACGAAAATTCACCCCTACTTAATTTTAGCTAATGCAATTATTATATTACTTAGCTCTTTACTTAATTCTTTTTTTGTTTCCCCATCTTGTTCATTTTCTAATTTTTTTAATATATCTTTTTTCTGACTTTCTAGTCTTTCTCTTTCGTATTTTAATAATATATCATCAACAGCTTTATCAATATTTTCTATTTCATAATCTGTTGCCATTACCTTAGTAATATGATTTTGAGTTTGTTCATCAAATTCATCTATCAATTTATTAACATTTGTATCTTGTTTCTCTAATTCTTCATATAATTTTTCTGCAATTTTTCTATTTGTTTCATCTTTAAAATCTTGTGGTTTGATTTTTTCTTTTATTTTTTGAAAGATTTTTTGATTTGCATCAAGTAATAATGCTATTATTGTATCTTCCCTGTTTTTTAAATCTTCATCTATAATATTTTCTTCATTTTCTATTTTTTTAGCAATTTGCGTTTTTACTGCTTTTCCTTGTAATAAATTGTCTGCTTTTGAGTTAGTATAAATTAATTTATTTACTTCTGCATAAATTGCTTCTTTTGAAATATTATAACCACTTGCTATTTTTTCTATGTATATTTCTCTTTCCATTGTATTGTCTACTTTTGCTAGTATTTTTGCAATTTCGTTTAAGAATTTTATTTTATCTGATGTATTCTCTAAATTAATATCTTTTTTTAGATTTTTTACTTTAAATTCGACTAATGATATTGCATTATCCATTGCTAATTTGAATCTACCTTCTCCAAATTTTACAATGAATTCATCTGGGTCTTTTGCTCCTTCTATTTGCAATACTCTCATGTCACATCCCATTTTTTGTAGTATTTCCATTGATCTTGCTACAGCTGTTTGTCCAGCTCCATCTGCATCAAATCCAAGTATAACTTGTTCTGTACTTTTTCTTAACAACCAACCTTGTTGTTCTGTTAATGCTGTTCCTAATGCTGCTACTACATTTTTTACACCTCTTTGGTGTAATGATATGACATCCATATATCCTTCTACTATTAATAGTCTTTTACTACATTCTGTTTTTGCAATATTTAGCCCAAATAAATGTCTTCCTTTACTATATACAACATTTTCTGGTGAATTTATATATTTTGGTTTTGAATCATCTAAAACTCTTCCTCCAAATGCTATTACTTTTCCTCTAATATCACATATTGGAATCATTAGTCTATTTCTATACATGTCTATATATTGTCCTCTATCATTTCTAATGACTAGCCCTGATTCTAACATTTCTTTTTCATTAAAACCTTGTGCTTTTAATTGTTTATATAATTCATCAAATCTTCCTGAAAATCCTATTTTATATGTTTCTAATGTTGATTGTGTTAGTTTTCTTTTTTTTACATATTCTTGTGCCATTTTTGCTGTTGGCTTGTACAAATTTTGATGATAATATTCTGCTGTAAATTGATTTATTTTATATATTTTGGCTTTTAATTCTTCTCTTGCTGTATCTTCTGCATTTTCTATTGTTGGCAATTGTATATTTGCTTTTTCTGCTAATTGTTCAACTGCTTCTTTGAAGCCTATTCCTTCTATTTTCATCAGAAATGAATATACATTTCCTCCAACTCCACACCCAAAACAGTGAAATATTTGCCTGTCTGGTGATACTGAAAATGATGGAGATTTTTCATTATGAAATGGACATAGTCCAAAATAGTTTCTTCCTTTTCGAGTTAAATGGACATATTGTGATATTACATCTACAACATCGTTGTTTTGTCTTACTTGTTCTATAATTTCTTCACTATAACGTGCCATTTTCCTCCACTCCTATACTTTCTTATTATTGCTTAAAATCATCATTTCCGTTTTTCGTACATATATATTATTCGACGAATTTTACATAATTCCCTCTTTTTTTGAGAATTTTTTTTCTTCATTTGTTTCTAATTTATTATTTCTATATAAAAAACAAAGCATAAATAACTTCTATGCTTTGTTTATAAAAATAATCTCTATTTTTCTATGTAAATCTCATCTTCTTTATTTGGATTGTAAAATATTTCTACCTTTTGTCCAACAACATAATCTGATGTAGAATATCCTATTACTGACTTTACTTCTATAATCTTTCCATTTACAGTATATTGAAATATTGGATACTTATTTATATTTATTTTTCCATCACTATCTTTTTTTTCATCAATAACTATATCTTTTACAACAGCAATTGTTTTTTCTATACACCTCTTTTTTAGTTCATTTTTGTTAGAAATTCGTTTACTTACTTCTATAATAAGTATTATTCCTATAATTACCATTATTATACTTCCGGAATTTTCCCCATTTTCTTCAAAATTTTTAAAAAATGGGAGTATCATAAGCACTCCACCAATTATTGCTATTATTAACCACCAAAATAAACTTGAATAATATCGTTCTTTACAGTAAAATTCATCACCATTTTCTTTATTATAAAAAATTTCCACTTCATTTCCTATATTATATTTTTGAAATATACTATTTCCTGACAATAATTTATTCTTAAATTTTTTTCCATTTATATTATATTCTATTATTGGCCAATATGATAAGTTGTTATCATTATCAATTTCTTTAGATATTTCTGTTACTATCGCTGTTGTTTCCTCTGTACATTTCTTTTTCTTTTGTACTAAATCTGCACATCCCAAAACACCAAATAATGCAAATATAATTCCACCAAAGAATAAAAACATATTATTTTCCCCCTTATTATATATTTTTTATTTTATAACATTTGTTCAGGTGTCAAAAGGGGTCTCTCCCAAATTTTGTGTAAAGTCCAGACAGCTATAAAACAAGAGCAATTTTAATATGAGGCGGCAGACGGCGAATCCGGCTGTCGCCTTAACAACAACATAACGCCGGCAAGGGGGAATGTCAAGGGCGGCGAAGCCGTTCATATACCCTTGACATTCCTCCGCAGCAGGTGTTAATCCGGCATACGCTCAGCGAAATAGATGGACAACTGCGCATGAATGCGGCTCCAGTCCTGCCGCCGACCCGTCCACTTTTTCGTAATATCCATCATCGCCAGATACAGCATTTTCAGCAGGCTGCCATCCAGTAGAAATACGGTTTTCAATTTTGTGACTTTTCGTAGCTGACGGTTAAATACTTCAATTGGTGCTGTTGGACAATATCACGATCCTGGAATTCACGCATGATGGAATTGACATCGATACCGTCTTTTATCTTTACATTATTTTCCTTTAGATAGTTGCCCATCATTTCTCTGAGAGCTGCCTTTTGTGGTGAATCCTTTTTCTTTGCCATAAAATAAACCTCCAAACTGAGTAACTTTATCTTACATCAGTTTGAAGGTTTACACAAAACTTGAAGCGATCTCTGTAGATGATCTAATCTTTTAATGAATAATTTACCTCAAGTCCCCTGTTTGGATGATATGTCCAGCTAACTTCTAATTCCGAATTCGAATAAGTCTGGATTCCATCTAAAGACCTGGTCTGATTCATTTTATACAATACAGATTCCGGGAAACCTAATGCTTCATTAATTTTTTTTATTGCATTATAAGCTTCATAATTCGTATGATCATCTAAATCTGAAGGATTTGTATCTACTGATAAATAAGATCCGTCTAAAGCAACAGAGGCAAAGGAAGTTGAACAATATTCATCATAAATTGCCTGTAAATCCGGACCTTTTGCCTTACCGTGCAAAAGTACAAATACTGTCACTGCTGCAATCGCCGCAACGCCAACAACTACACCAACAATTACTTTATTTTTATTACTTCCTGTCGCAGGTTTTGCTCTTTCTTTGTTTTCCGTCGATGCAGCAAGTTTTTCTCCAACTTTCCGTCCGCACTTTGGGCAAAATACCTGATCATTCAAAAGCTCTGCACCGCATTTAACACAAAAACTTTTCTCGGTTTCTTTTTCATTTTCCTCTGTACTTTCCTGTGCATCAGCAACCGTATTTTCTTCTGTATTTTCCTGTACTTCTGTAGCCATTTTTTCTTCTTCCATAGTAATCTCCTTTTCCGCTCTCTTAATATTTAATATCTGATAAAAACATAATATGATTTAGCAACTTCTTCAAAATATACTCATCTGTTATCAATACGAAATACTATGGTAAGTTAATTTTCCAACTGATATTCTTTTCCGTTTATGGTTACTGTTAATGTATATGGCGTGTTCTGCAAAGATTTTGGTACTTCCATCACACACCATGAATTATATGAACTCAGAGGAAGTAAATTTGGATATTGTGATAAGTAATTCGAATCTTCTGCAACTGTCCATCCTGTATAAGTATATCCTCCTTCATAAGTCACTTGAAAACTTAAAAAATCACCCAGCTTAGTTCCTGCTTCTGTTTTTAAATTTTTGAAATCAAAATTACAAGCCAGATATATGTTGTCCGTATTTTTTACTTCATAATATGAGTAAACACCACTTGTGTCCGATGGAGTAATTCTTGTTTCATAGGAAATACTTTTTAGCTTCATTTCTGCAAAGTTTTCAGACGTTATCGTTTCTCCACAGTGTACCTTCGCAGCGGGTACCAAACTTGCAATATCCTTTGACCCATCTGATAGATATTGAAATAAGTCATTTAATGAATCAGTAGCTTCTCCTCCATCTACTGCATAAATTTCATTCATTACCTCCACATGATGTTCTAACATCTCTTTAAACTTTCTCCAAACAGGTTTATAGTCTTCTGCAATTTTTCCATCAAAATATATCAGATTACCCGCCCATTTATAAAAGCCTGAAAAATAATCTTCATAATCGTCAAGATCACACAGTTTCTTTCCATCTATAATATCATTCATATGTTTTTCAAGATAATCACCTATATCCGTTATATACTTTGAATACTCTGAACTTATCTCCTGAAATCTCTGAGCATTTATTTTTCCTCCGGAGATTTCCACATTTCCATTTTTATAATCATCTATAATAGCTGCTAAAGGATTTATAATTTCTGTTTCTGGTGTTTTCGTTTCTGATGTTTCCGTTTCTGTTTTTTCATTCTTAACATCCTGTGTAATATTTGAATCAGCAGATCCTGTCGAATCCTTCTGCTGATTTCCACAGGCAACCAACATACCTGCTACTAAAATTGCTATTATAAGTGTATTTCTTTTTTTCATATTTTTTCTTTTCCTTTCGTACAATAACCTTATTAAAAACATAGTTTTCTTTTTACAATATATTTCTTACTTTTTTATTCTGACTTTTCGTACTTTTGTCCACGAACTCACCTTTTTGCTATTAACCGCACGCACTCTCACATAATAAGTTTTATTTCTCTTAAGATTTGTTATTTTACAACTTGTTTTTGACGTTGTTTTTGTCTTTACACTCTTCTTAAATTTTTTATCCATTGTATACTGTATCTGGTATTTAGTTGCATTTCTAGATTTATTGTATTTAATACTAATCATTCTGCCGTTGCTTTTTACAGTAAGTTTTTTAATATTATCAGGTTTTTTAACGTTCGTTGTTTCCGTTCCTGGTGTTTTTGTACTTTTTTTCTCAGTACTTGGCGTTTCAGTATTCGGTGTTCCGGTACTTGGTGTTGTGCCACTCGGTGCTTTTAAAGTAATGTACAATTTACTTTTTGTCGGAGCCTCATTCCATCTATAATAAGAATAAAATTTTTTTGTAACCTCTAAAACATATTCTCCACTAGGAAGTCCTGCCGTTTCCCATGTAAGAAAAAATTGTCTTCTATATGTATTATTAGAAAAAGTCTTAGATGCATGAGCTACGGCTTGCCCATTACTATTGTAAATCATCATATCATACCCTTCATTATTGTACACTGCCAGCCAGAGTATCCTAAAAGTAACAACATCTCCAACGGTTGCACTATCGTCTACAGTCATTTCTTTAAAATTATCATCTTTAAAAAAGAATGCACCCGGATAATTTGCTGCTTCCGCCTTAACACCAGTTATTGATACAGTCATAAGTGCTGCCAACATAAGCACCGTAACCTTAGAAATTATTTTTTGTATTGTTTTTTTCATTTCTTCTTTTCTCCTCCCACCATAAATTTAATTTACAAGTTCATTTAAATCCTATCGCACATCAACATAAAATCAGAAGTTTGGAAACAGATCATTCTTTTTGGTCAATTCCCTTTACTCTTTAAAGTATACAGGAGCTCCTTCTCACTAACTATTCGTTAAACGAATAATTCCATCTTTCATTTTTTGAACTTTTCTTTCCTTATCCTCCTGGATCACAGCATTTCATGAGGTTCTTATACCTCTACACAAATCCATCCATAATTTCATCACTCCCTTATCCTTCCTTTATATCTTATTTTAGAGTTTATAACTCTATTTGTCAAGATAATCACATCTTTCCAGTATACTGTTTTTGAGGTGGTTATCTGATGAAATATAACGAACGCATAAGGGAAATAAGAGAAGATCATGCTCTTACCCAACAAAAGGTTGCTGACCTCCTTCACATAGGGCAAAGAACCTATTCTGACTATGAAAGTGGTAAAACCAGAATCCCCATTGATAACATCATGATCCTTGCGAAATTCTACGACATCTCAATGGATTACATTACCGGGGCAAGCAACATCCAGCAACCATATCCAAAGGAATAAACAGGCAACAGAACTCTTTATCAAAAAGTCCTATTGCCTGTTTTCTTTTTACTGTTTTTTCCGTTTACTTTCTGCTGTTAATTGATCTATGTAATGGATTGTTTCTCGCACATTACTCTGAATCCAGTTCATGTAACCTGCAGCAATCAGCATTATTGCTATAACAGAAATTATAATTTGATTTTTCTTTAAAATCTGTTTCCTCACTGTAGCTTTTTTCCAGTTCGTCTAATACATAAACCGTTGCTCTTATTCTATATTCAACTTCCAGAATGTCTTCCATAATCTTATAATACTCTTTCATCTTTTCTTCTGCCTTTCCGAAATCAGGCTCTGCTGATTTCTTAACTATTTATTCTTCCCCAAAACATATATCTTGTTTCTGCCGTTAATGATCCAGATGATGCTATACCCCATTTCATTACACTGAATAACGCAACGGTATTCAAGGAGACTTTTTTAAGATTTGTTCATTATTTCATCCTCTTTATAAATATCTTTTGTTTATATTGACTTTTAGAACTATAGACTCTATAATAAAAGAAAATGATTTTCAACAAAAAAAGGAGAGAAAACATGAAAAAACAAAGGATTTTTACCAAAAAACACTTTGCACCCCTGCTGATTCTTGTGGCAGCCTTCCTGTTGCTGGCTGCCCCAAAAGTAAATGTATCCGCAGCTTCCAAAAAACCAGGTGCAGTCACCGGTTTTACTGCAAAGACAGATCATGATTATGGTGGCATAAAGCTTAAATGGAAAAAAGTACGAAATGCAAAATACTATGAAATCTACTGGAAAAAATCAAAAAAAGGAAAATTTGAACGGTATTGGAGAACAGCATATCTTCCAAATTATAATTTCAATTTAGAAGACGATTATTATTTGCAATTAGGTAAAACCTACTATTTTAAAGTAAGAG
>ENA-OPCB01000076-OPCB01000076.1-human-gut-metagenome-genome-assembly--contig:-NODE-76-length-74299-cov-6.556786_pt1 | contig 74299 bp, 69 predicted proteins | sample MGYA00241561_ERZ501473 | MGnify/ENA primary metagenome ERZ501473 (study PRJEB25962, sample SAMEA2042519) | human gut metagenome | biome: human gut; feature: human-associated habitat; material: faeces... | reverse complement strand
GCGTGGATGACGTCAAATGGGTGAAAGACAGCGCGGAAGACGTCAAAAGAATCAGCGAGAAAGTTGCAGCGGCAGTACCGGCGGAAACCGGAACGGAAACTGTCCGCAAAGCAGCGGAAACCATAGAAACCGGAGAAACGGGAAAAGGCGAGCCGCAGACTGCGTTTGCCAAGATGAAAGCTTTTGTCCGCAAGGCTGTCGACTGCTGCATTGAGTAAAACGACGGAAAATTATTGCTGTTCATAACACACATCCCCGGAAACCAAGCTCCGGGGATGTGTTGTGTATAATGAAATGAGTGGTTTTAATAAGAACTGACGAAACTTTTTCGAGCTGCGAGAAGCGGCGCTGCCAATTCTTTTGCGTTATGCTCCTTTTCCTTAGCCGTAATGAATTTATTCATCTCAGCCTTAAAAAATTTAACGCCTTTGTTTTTGTTAATCTGCTGATATTTGTCAGCCGCCATGTTAACGCAATCCTGATGCGAGGTTCGCAGCCCCTGCCCCGCATTAAATTTCGCAACCTGTGCATTTAGGGCAACGACCAAATCATTATCCCGCACATTTTGCAGGCGATTTTTCAGGGTATCTTTATCCATTGTTTTGTCCAACAATTCAAAGATATCTTTTGATGAACGGCACCCTTCCAGCGAGGCGACAAACTCTTTTCCGTTCAGTTCTTTCTTGACTTCCTTGCTCATGGCCAGCTCCTCCTATAATAATTTTCTTCTGTTTATATTTGGAGTATAGCAGAATTTTGTCCGCTTGGCAAGGGATTTTGTTACCAAAATGTCATATTTTTAACGGCTGGGGGTTAAAAAATATCTTGACAGCATTTTCAAAGGTGAGAGGAGGCTTTTCAGTGGTTGCGGGTCAAAAAATATCTTGACAGCATTTTCAGGTTTGCGGCGGCAGAACCGAACGGAATCAGCAGCGTTTCTGCTTCATCTATAAGATTTCCGGCAATCCTGCGGGCTTTTTCCACGCCGTAAATGCTGACAAAATTCAGCTTGTGCTGCGCCTTGTCTTTTTTCAGCGTTTTGCCGACCAGCTTTTCATCGCCTTCAACATCAAGTATGTCGTCGGTTATCTGGAATGCGATTCCCAGATTGCGGGAAAAGCGTACCAGCGTTTCGCGTTCGGCGGCAGACGCTCCGCCAAGAACGGCGCCGGCTTCGCACGGATACCGCAGCAGGCAGCCGGTTTTTAACTCTTCCGTATGGCGGATAATGGCTTCGGGATTGGCAAAATCCTGATGAGAATCGGTGTACAAATCCAAAACCTGTCCGGAAATCATCCCGTTAAACGCACCGGCGGCACGCGACAACAGAAGCGTCAGTTCAACTTTTTTCGCATCGGAAACCGGCGACGTGTTCAGAATTTCAAACGCGTAAGTCAGCAGCCCGTCGCCGGCAAGTATCGCCGTCGCTTCGTCAAAAGCCCGATGACAGGTCGGCTTACCGCGGCGCAGGTCGTCGTTATCCATCGCCGGCAAATCGTCATGTATCAGGGAATAGGTGTGAAGCATTTCCAACGACGCGGCAACAGGAAACGCCGTTTCATAATCCACGCCGAACAGCCCGGCCGTTTCATGCAGCAAAAACGGGCGCAGACGCTTGCCGCCATTCAGAATACTATAACGCATCGCAGCAACGGCCTTCTGTTCCGGAGCTTCGGATACAGGAAAATAAGTTTCGAGTTTTTGATTAAACTTTCGGGTATAAGCGGATAAAACGGTTTCAATTTCAGTCATGGCAGTTCCGATAACAGTTACGATTTCAAGCATTTTCCCTTTTTATTATGAGAAGAGAATGTTTTCCTGACGAGAGAAGCGGCGAATCTATCAACCCTCTGCATTATCCAACGGTACCGTGGACAAAGTGCCGTCTTTGCCGATTTCGATTTTTTCCACTTTCAGGGCGGCGGCGGCAAGCCGGTCGGAACAAAGCTTTTTCAGCGCAACGGCCTTTTCATAGGCAGCGACGGCGTCGTCCAGCTTTATGCGTCCGCTTTCCAGTTCGCGGACAATGGACTCAAGCTTTGCCAGAGCATCCTCAAAGCTCATATTTTGCAGTTCGGCGGCAGGATCGGACACGGTATTTTCCGCACCGGCAGTTTCCATATTTTTCATTTCTTCCGTCATATTTCATCTCCTTATTGATTGATAGCTTCCGGCCATAAAACCGCCGTCAACGATAATGTCCTGCCCGCTGATAAACGTATTTCCCGGGTTGCCCAGGAAAAATACGGTACGGGCGATATCTTCCGGTTCGGCCAAACGGTTAATTGCCGTTTTGGCGGCAAGTTCGGCACGCTTGGCCTCGTTATTGTTATTTTGAAACATCTGCGTATTGACAAAACCGGGCGACACGGTGTTGCATAACACGTTATACGGCCCGTATTCCAATGCCAGAGTCTTTACCAGTCCGACCAGTGCGTGCTTGGAACTGGCATACGCCGCACGCCCTTCGCGGGAAATTGATGCGTACAGCGAACCGATGCCGACGATATAACCGCCGTGTTCCTTAAAATACGCATCATTGGCTTTGACGATTTCCAGCAGCGATATATAATTGACATACTGGGTTTTCATAAACTCTTCCAACGGAATTTCGGCAGCGGGCAGCGGACGGTTATAGCCGGCGCAGTGAATGATGACGTCAAATTCGGACCGGTGCGACGAAAACCAGTCGTGTATCGCCGACATATCCGACAAGTCCAGTTCCGTACTGCGGGGAGCGACGACTTCGTAGCCGCTGTGCAGATAAAGTTCTTTTATTGCGCCGCCGATACCGCCGCCGGCTCCGGTTATAAATGCCCGCATACCGTCTCCTTTCAGAGTTTTATCAGTTCAATCTGCTTATTCGGCAAATCCTTGACACCGACGCCCAAAGCCGCCAGCCGGTCGCGGATTTCATCCGACTTCGCCCAGTCTTTCGCCGCGCGCGCCGCAGCCCTTTGTTCCAACAAAGCGGTTATTTCCGGCGTTACTTCCACAGTCTGTGCCTGTTTGGGGGCAACATCTTTCAAAAATAAGTGCAATACGCTGTCAACGTGCATTAAAAACGCCAGGCGGAGCGCTGCCGATTTGCTGTTGTCCTTCACAACGCTCCACATATAGGAAAGCGCCACCGGGGTTTTCAAATCGTCAAACAAATAGCCGTCAAACTCTCCGACCAGCTGCGCCAGCGCCTTTTCTTCTTCCGATGACAAATTCTTGGCACCGGCTTCGGCTTTGAAAGAGGCGACATAGTCGGCCAGGTTTTCATACGCCTTTTTGGCGGCATCCATCGCCTCGTCGGAGAAAATTGCCGAACTGCGATAATGCGACGTCAGGCAGAAATATTTATAATGTACCGGAAGCCACCCCTTTTCCTTCAGCGTATCCAATGTCAGAAAACCGCCTTTGGACTTGCTCATCTTGCCGGACTTGTTGTTCAGAAATTCCATGTGCACCCAGAAATTCACCCATTCATGACCGAGGTGCGCTTCACTCTGGGCAATCTCGTTTTCGTGGTGAACCGGAATATGGTCTATGCCGCCGCAATGGATATCTATGCGTTCGCCGAGATATTTGGTCGACATAGCGGAACATTCAATGTGCCACCCCGGATACCCCCTGCCCCACGGGCTGTCCCACTGCAAAATCTGATTCTCAAACTTGGAGGACGTGAACCATAACACGAAATCCGACGGATTACGCTTGTTCAAATCCTGCTCGGTACGGGCGCCGTGTTTCAAATCTTCGCGGTTCTGACCGGAAAGGCAGCCGTATTTGGGAAACTTTGCCGTGTCAAAATAAACGTTGCCATTGGAAATGTAAGCAAAACCCTTGTCTTCCAAATCTTTGACAAAGTCAATCATCTCCTGTATATGTTCGGTTGCCCGGCAGACGACCGTCGGACGGGTAAGCCCCAGTTCAGCGGTATGGCGGAAGAAAGCATCCTCATACATTCTGGCTATTTCAAGAACACTCTTTTTTTCGCGTTCGGCCGCAACCTGCATTTTATCTTCGCCCTCGTCGCCGTCGCTCGTCAGGTGCCCGACGTCGGTTACATTCATCACATGTTTGACTTTGTAGCCGGCCAGTTTCAGCGTATTCACCAGCAAATCTTCAAAAATATAAGTGCGGAGATTGCCGATATGCGCATAATTATATACGGTCGGGCCACAGCAATACATCGTTACCAACGGCGGATTTAAGGGTTTAAACTCATCCTTGCTGCGGGTCCGGGTATTGTATAAATATACGCTCATTATCATCATCCTTATGTTTTAAGTTAAAAAAAGAGGCAGTCTTGCGCAGCTGCCTCGTTTGTTTTTTCCAGCTGAAACCAGCTCCGGCAGCAGGGCTTAGGAGTTGCAGCAACAACAGAAGCTGATTACAGTTACGGTCAACATTTTCCTCTTTATTCCTTTCAGGCGAATTTGAACGATTTCAGCGGCTCTGACAAGCAGAAGCCGAGAAAACGGTTCGCTGTTGGTATTTTAGTTTGACCTGTTTTAGCGGCCTTGTCAAGCCCCTATTCCTAACATTGCGCAATTTTGTCGGTTTGTGTATTTTGTTGCGCAGTGCATTCGGTGAGCCCGAACTTTAAGCAAAACTGCATATTTGCAGGAACCAGGGTTTCCTTTTTTTAAGCCAAAAGACGCTGCAATTCGCCAAGCCCAGGTTCGTCGGTCAGGTCAATTTTCAGGGCTGACACGGTTATGCTGTCTTTAATGGCGGCACAATCGTCAGGGTAACGCCCCGCAGCGGGAACGCCCTCGAGCGAATCGGCTTTCAGGCGGCCATTCTCTATCGTGCCGGGCGTAAACCGGCGGCTGCCGTGGCGGCAAACGGTTATCCCTTTCAGCTGTTCAAACGGCACATTGGGAAAATTGATGTTAATCAGCGTATCAGCGCCGAAAGTCCCGCGGCAAATTTTTTGCAGCAGGCCGGGAAGATATTTTTCCGCCATCTGCCAGTTGACAACTTCCGCACCGTCTACCAGCTGCGACACGGCTATTGACGGTATGCCGTGCAAAATCCCTTCTACCGCAACGCCGATTGTGCCGGAATAGGTTATGTCATCGGCAATGTTGCGGCCGTTGTTTATGCCTGAAATAATCAAATCCGGTTTTTTATCTGCCAATATCATATTCAAGGCGATACGGACACAGTCGCTCGGCGTACCGTCGACGGCATAATGCCGTTCGGAAACTTTAACAATGTCATTGGGAAACGCATCTACCGAACTGTGCCCCTGCATGCTGCGCAGCTTATCTGACGTGATGGCGTGGCTGGCACCGCTCTTTTCGTTTTTCGGTGCGACAACCCAGACGTCACTGCTCAGTTTTAGCAATTCCTGTTCCAAAAGTTTGATACCGCGCGCATCTATGCCGTCATCGTTAGACAGCAGAATCCGGCAACGGCTTAAGTCGTCAAGCGGTTTAAAGTGCATCTATGTTATCTCCCTTGATGGTTATCCAAAAACATCGGCATTGTCGACGGAATGTTCCGTTCGATTAAACGGCTGTAAAGCGCACCCTGCATAAAGTCTGCCAGAATTTTCTTTTCCCGGCCGTTAATGCCGACTTTTTGAATTGCATCGCTGATTATACTTAATTCATTAACCAAACGGTCGATTTCCGCCGGATTCAGAGGGCTGCGTTCTCTGCGGCGCGCTATGTGAGGCACAGCCTCTATGTTTGTAAACGGAATTTCGCGGTTATCGCGGTCGACCATCTTCAGGCTGACATTTTCCCCACGACCAATCATCCCCACGATTTCGTTAATATTCTGGCGGGTGCCGGCGGAAATGGCACGATGAACCTCCGGACGAACCATCCGGGGAATGTCAAAATTTCCATCCGGATTATTCAGGTTGTTGGCACGGGCTTTGAAATGGCGGGTGAAGTTGCTTAAAAAGCACAATTCTTCGCCGGCATTAATATAGACGACATTCAGCCTGTAGCCTTTGTTCAGAAAAAGCGCTTTCAGGGAATTTTCCGGCGAAGACTGGATATCCAACGCAGGCGCGCTGATTAAAACGCTCTGCCCGTTGGCCGCTGCGCCCATCATCAACCGGTCTTTAATAGCACCGGGTATCTGCCCGAAATAGTCGGCAACCAGCGGATTCTCTTTGCTCTTTTCTACCATACGGCTGTCAAAACGGCGAAAATCGTCATAGTCAATTTTTAATATCGTTCCGGGATAGCGCGCGAGAATGTCTTCTTCCACCAGCGTTTTTCCCGACCCGGGATACCCCAAAACCAGTTCAACATGCGGGTGTTTGTCGGCCGGAACGGATGCCAGCCGGTGTCCGACAACGTTGCCGATAATCTTTTCAGCCTTATCGGACGGAATTTTTTTGACATCATTTTTACCGAATTTCGGATAACTGTTCAACGGGGCATTATTTATTACATACAAAATATTGTGGTATGCTTCAAGCAAGTCGGCTTGTCTGCTCATTGTCTGTCCTTTCTTATTGTTTTTGTCTTATGCCTTTTAAATAACCTTTTTTTAATTTTTGTCAAATTATTTATCCGATTATTCCCTTGCATAATTAACAAAAAAAAACAATTTTTCCGCTTGCATTTTTGGCAGTGGCAGGCTAAGTTTTACTGGTTTAATAATTTTTATTCATATCATTAATTTACATTTATGGTTTATCTTACATTTATTCGCTACGCCGAGGTAAAAGCCGACGGCTGTATTTCCGTTAAAGATGCCAAGATGCTGTTTCTTCTGGCAAAAAACATCGTTGAAAAATTCGGCAAGCCGCAAATGCTTTATGCCGCGGGAGACGACGGGGGACTGCAGTCTGCTCGAATAGCCAACCTTGCCTGTACGGCACACGGCATCCATGAAAGTTCGGCTCTGAACAATAAGGCACCGATACAAGATACCCGGGCTTTTATTGATATTGCCGAAGCAGAAGCCGGAAAAATCCAAGCCCGGCATATTGTCCTGATTTGCTCGCACAGCGCATTCAACCGCCTGCTGCACCAAAGCCCCGCTTTCGGCAACAGCTATACGCTCTGCGCTTCGGACTGGGAAAAATTTTTGGACAATTATGTCAAAATATGGTCGCCGTTTGATTTGGACTGCGAACATCCCGACGAGGCAAGAAAGATGGCTGACCGAATTTTCAACATTCCATGCAGTACAGACGAGTCTATGCTCATTGAAAGGACGCTGGCCGCATACTGCGCCATTTAGCATTTTGCCGCCCGTAACCGGAATTTGCGGCAAAATTATTGCAATTTATTGCCGGAACCTATCTGTGGGCACTCCGCGCATTTCTCCAAATCCCTGCCATACTTTTACCGGGCGGCAGGGATTTTTGCATTGCGCAGCGCTCCGAATATATTCAAGCCGCAATACGGCGTTTGTTTTCTTTGACTTTCAAGTGAAAGAGGTAACATTTTTCGCAACGGGAAGATTTAAGAACTTTCATAATTGGAATTCCCAAAAAACAGATGTTTTTCCGGGTAACGGCATATTTTGCGGGTATCAGGTCATTTACCGAAGCGAACGCCCGCGTATACAGGCGTGCCAGCTGGTATTCCGCCGTTGACGGCTTCTCTCGTGCCATACCGGCTGATGGCTCCTGCGGAGGCATATACCAAATTTCGGAAACTGCTGCTGCCCTTTTTAACTTTTTTAGGACAAGCGGCGTCCAGAACATATCGGCAAATTTTGTATCTTCTTTAAAAAACAACCCGTTTTCCAACAACGCCCGGCGCAGATAGATTTTATTCCCGACATAAGAATACTGCGGTATTCTCCATAAACGGGCTTTTTCTTTCAATGAAGACGTGAACCCGGTTGCGGCTATATTGACCAGGATATCCTCCCCAGCGGGATTTGACGTTTTAATGCCGCAGCCGGCAATTTCCGCACGTTTTTTGCTAGCAAAACGGTACAATTCCCTATAGAACCCGGGGGAAACTTTTGCTCCGGGTTCAAAAAAGGCAACATATTCGCCCCGGCTTTCTTCCAACCCGATGTTCATTGCCGCATATTTTTCGGTTCCGGGAGCCCTGACAAAACGCAGCCGTCCGTCTTGCATCATATCTTCAGGCAGAGATTGCAAACTATTCTCCCGGGAAAAAGGTGCATTGAAGCAAGACGCTTTTGGAGAAGCCGAAGACAAAGCAGATTGGCTAAAAAAAGAACTGCCCAAAGGAAATGCTTTTCGGGATGATGCGACGCACACCACTTCAATTTCCGAACCGTATTCATTTAGGATTTGCCGCAATTCGGGCCAAACAGCTCCGGCATTGCGGCTTAAGGGAACTATTATTGATACCTGCACCATTTTCACCTCCTCTGCCGAGTTGGATATAGGCATTTAAATACAGATAAAAAGAGGCTGCAAAAAAATATTCTCCTTCTAAGACCAAATAACGCGGTGAAGACGCCTTCCGATAAACAAATTCATTCTCAGGCGTTTATCTGGCGGACCAATTCGGCAACGTTGGTAATAAACAATTTTACGGAAATTGCCAAAAGCACCATACCGAAAAACTTTTTCATAACATAAATGGCGGCGCTGCTCAGATGTTTTTTGAAAAAACGCGACAGACGGATTGTTCCGTATATGGCAACGCAATCCAGCAAAACGGCAAGCAAAACATTTATATCGGCATACTGGGAACGGATGGCCAACAGCGCCGTCAGGGTTCCGGCGCCGACAAACAGAGGAAACACGACCGGGACAAACGTGGCATCGCCGGAAATGTCCGTCCCTTCGCAGACCAGATTAATATCCAGTATCATTTCCAGACTGAACAGAAAGACTATCAGCGCACCGGCAATCGCAAACGAGGAAATGTCCAGCCCGAACAGTTTCAGAAACGCTTCGCCGGCATAAAAGAAGAACACCAGCAGCACCAGAGAATAGATAAATGCGCGGCGGGCGCTGATTTTTATCCCCTTGTTCTGCAGGTTTATCACTATAGGCAGATTGCCCGGGATATCCGTAATAGCCAACAGGACAACAAACGAGCTTAGCAATTCGCGTAAATTAAATTCCGATAAAAAATGCATTTTCCATCCTTTGTATTTTCATTTGGGTTATGCCCGGACGAGAACCGGGCAGGCAGCCGGGTTCTGCGACCACCGAGCGGAAGCCGGGAGAGCAGCCGGAAGGCGGGGAACCGAAAGAGCTGTCGGACAGCATGGGCTGACTGCGGGCGGCCGGGTTCACGTTGTGCGGACGACAGGACGGGCAGTCGGTGCCGTAACCGCCAGACGGGAGCCGAGTTTGGCTGCCACGGGCTCAGATTTCATCCCATCCCTCAACAGCCGTGCTTTGGTTATACGACGACACGTTGGCTTCAAAGAAGTTGCCTTTTACATTTCCCTCGCCGTTGGTATCGGCAACTTTTTCCAGCTGCTTGTACGGGTTTTGGTCAAAGCCTTCATAACGCGGTTTCAGCCCCAGATCCTTCAGACGCTTGTTGGCAATGAACTTGGTGTACTCCTCAATCGTCTTTTCGGTAATGCCGATAATGTTACGGCCGATGATGTGGTTACTCCAGGCGATTTCCTGTTCAACCGCCTTGTCAAACATTGCATACACCTCGTCCAGATTGAAGAAACCGCTGTTCTCTTTCATTATTTCCTTAATAATATTGGCGAAAATGACGCAGTGGGTCAGCTCGTCGCGGTTAATGTACTTTATCTCGTCGGCTGTTCCAATCATCAGGCTGCGGGCGGCGAGATTGTAAAAGAAGTTAAAGCCGTTATAAAAATACACGCCCTCCAGCAGGTAATTGGCAATCAGCACGCGGGCAAAGTTGATGTCGCTTTTATTGTCAACAAAGTCCTGATAGATTTCAGCGATGTATTTGTTGCGTTCCAGCAAGACCTTGTCTTCACGCCATTTGTCATATATCTCGGCGCGTTTGGCGGCGGGAATGATACTCTCTATAATATAGGCGTAACTTTGCGAATGTACAGCCTCCTGATAAGTCTGAATCGCCAGAATCAGGTTGACTTCCGGGGCGGTGATGTATTCGCTGATATTCGGCAGATTGTTGGTCTGGATACTGTCCAGAAAAACCAGAAACGACAGGATGCCGTCATAAGCAGCCTTTTCCGAGGCGGTCAGCTCCTCATAGGCGCGCTTGTCATCAAACAGCGAAACTTTTTCAGGAATCCAGAAGTTTTCCATCATCAGGCGGTAGACTTTGTTCGCCCACTGGTATTTGACGTTGTTCAGATTAAACAGGTTGGTAACGTTGCCGCCAATCATGCGGCGGTTGATGATTTCGTCATTTCCGTTAACGTTAAAAAGTTTTTTTCTCTGCATTTTTCTCTCCTATCCGGCGCAGCTGACGCATTCCGTCTTTTCCAGACTGGAACCGTCCTTTTGAATGGTGCGGGTGTAATAAAGGGTTTTGATGTCCTTTTTCCAGGCGCTCATTATCGTATTGTAAATGTCTTTGGCGCGAATGTTGCGGTTTAAGTTATACATCAGCTCAATGGAAATACCGGTATCAATCCACTTGTTAATGCGTGCCATAATGTCAACGACAGTTTCCTGGCTGATGTTGCGGTTTTCCTGATAGAACCAGAACTTGTCGCGAATATACGGCGGGCAGTTCGGAATGGAGCCTTTGCCGTGGGTTTCCACAAAGAACTTGCTGTAAACAGGCAGCACCGACGCCGAGCATCCCTGTATCAGCGAAGAACTGGTATTGGGCGCAATCGCCGCTATCTGGCTGTTGCGAATGCCGTATTTCTGCAAATCGGCAAAGAGTTCGTTCCAGGCTTCGGGATATTTGGCATTTTTATTGAACCATATCTGATCGTGCCCCAAGATGATGCCCTTGCTCCAATCCGACCCCGCATAAGCACCAAACGTTCCCTTTTCTTTGGCAAGACGGACAGAGGCGCGGATATTATACAGCGCGATTTTTTCAAACAACTCGTCAACATAATCCGCCGAGAGGATGTACGGGATATTGTTTTTGGCCAGCATATCGGCCAGCCCCATCGCACCGACGCCGATAGTGCGGTAGCGCTTGTTGTGCTCCTGACCTTCCAGCACCGGAACGCGGGTGAAGTCTATCGCATTGTCCAACAGGCGCACCGAGGTTTCGCAGACGCTCTCCAGCTCCGCATCCGACTCGATATTCGCCAGATTGATTGACACCAGATTGCAGACGTGAACCAGACCGCCCTCCGCGGTGCGGACGACCCGGCCGTTCTCCAAAACGTCTTCGCCAATATGGCTCGGGCGGACGTTACTGTGCGACTCGGTACAAAGGTTGGTGCCGACAATAACACCGTCATGCTTGTTGGGATTGTAGCGGTTCAGCGTATCCTTAAACGCGATATACGGCATACCGGTTTCTATCTGCGAACGCATAATTTTTTTCAGCAACTCTTTGGCCGGATAAAACTTAAACAGTTCCAATTTGCCAAACGAGGCTTCCAGGTACAGCTGATTGTAGGCTTTTTCAAACTCCTTTCCCCAGAGGTCTGCCAGCTCGATACCGTATTTGGTACGCACCTCGTGCGGGTCAACCATCAGCCAGTCTTCGTTGTTTTCCACCTTTTGCATAAACAAATCCGGCACAACCACCTGCGGGAAAATGTCATAGGCCTTCATGCGCTGGTCGCCGTTTTCGGTTCGCAGCTCCAGAAAATCCTCAATATCCAGATGCCACATATCAAGCGACACGGTTACGGCGCCCTTGCGTTTGCCCTGCTGGTTGACGGCCACTGCGGTATCATTCAAAATACGAATCCACGGGATAACACCGCCGGAGGAATTCTTTATCCCCTTGATGCGGGCGCCTTTGGCACGGACGCGGGAAATGTTCACCCCTACCCCGCCGCCGAATTTGGAAATCGATGACACCTGGTCTATGACATAAAAAATCGACTCGCGCGTGTCTTCCATTGCGGTGATGAAGCAAGAACTGAGATTACCGTTCGGACGGCGCAAGTTCATCAAAAGCGGCGTGCCAAGCGAGATTTTGCGGTCAGCCAGTTTTTCGTAAGTATCCTTAACTTTGGCCATACGCGCGGCTTTGTCTTCGTCCTGTTCTATCAGCAGCGCAATGGACAAGAACATATCCTGCGGCAATTCAACAATTTTATCGCCGTATTCACAGAGATAGCGTTTCAGCAGCAGATTGGCACCGGCATAGTCATAAACGAAGTCAAAATCGGGATTAATAAAGGACGCAGCTTCGGCAATTTCCTCCGTCGTATATTTTTCCGCAATTACAGTGCTGTATATTCCGTTATTGACAGCGTACTTTAGAAACGACACATAATCATACGGCGGTTCGTTCTTCGGCATATTCCGGGCAAGGGAAACCTGTTTGTACAATGCAAGCATCTTCAGCCGGCCGGCAACGTTCTTCCATTCCGGCTCTTCAACCGACGTCAGGCTTAAAACGTTCATCGTCAGAGCATTAAACAAGTCTGCTGTCGTCATACCGTCTTTTATATATTCATCCAGATTCAACAGCGGCTTTTGCGAATCCAGCGGAAAGCCCCGGCAGACATCCGTCAGCAGCTTTTGAAGTTTAAAAATTGAAAATTCCTGCACGGCGCCGCCGCGTTTTATCAGGTTAAGTGCCATATCATTCCCTCTTTTGCTTTTGTTATTATCCGCCTGCAGTATACGGAGAGGTTTTGATGCTGTAAAGAGAGGGAAAAAGTTATGCTAAAGATTTTTACGGATACACCAGTTCAAGACCGCCGATGTAAGGTTTTTCCCAAATTTCCGTCATTTCTTTCCTTGTTTTATTCAACAGATAAAACTGATTTTCCCCTTGTTCCTGCGGTATTTTCAGGTCTTTCGGAACATATATATCTGTCAACAATTCAGTAGTATCACGGCAATCCAATGTTTTTTCCGTTTCCGCCAGAAACAGGTAAATAAAAAATAAATATTAAATTTCGTTTCGGCGCCCACCCTTACCTATTCATATTACTTAAATTTGATAGTTGTATAACATGTGTCATAAGTCAAATGATTTATATAACTTTATTCTACGCTTACCATTTATTCAAAAATTTTTAACAATAGAAAAAAATGCTTGCTTTTATATTTTTTTAGTATAAAAGTACTTTTGTTCGTTTATACGGGCATTTTTTACTATAATGTTGGGGTGTCGCCAAGTGGTAAGGCATCGGCTTTTGGTGCCGACATTCGTTGGTTCGAATCCAGCCACCCCAGCCACAGTTCAAAAATCGTCAGAAATGGCGATTTTTTCTTTATAAATCAACAACTTAAACGAGTCCGAAAATTTATATCATCATAGGCTTAAATATGAATCATCTTCGGACTATCTTTTTACAACAATCATTAAAAATCAATATTTTATCATTTTGAGCCTTTATTTTTTGTGATTTTTACACATAATAACATTTTTACCATTTTTGAATATTTTAACTATTAACTTTTTGTTCTTCAGACATAAAAGTTAGCACTATACCAAACAGCTTGACTTTTGCCCTTTATAACGTATGAGAACAAATAATTTTATGCTGTTTTCAGTAGATTATTTTACTTTTTCTTAAATACATAGTTTTATCATGAAAAAAAATTTTTATTTAAGGAGATTACAGCATGAGAGATTTAGTACCTGTAGCAAATTCAATACCAGAAGTTGTTTTAACTCAACAAGAAAAGAAAGACATAAAAACAATTCTTGCCGTAAATCTCCCCATTCCACCAGCTGATATTACTGCATTGCCAAACTATATTGATGGTGGTTCAAAAGTAAGAGATTATATGAAAAAAATGGCAACTCGTTATCTCACTCAAGGATTGAATCCTCAAATATACAATATGGCACTAGATAGAGCCATTGAATGTGGGGAATTAGTTTTAAGAGCCGAATTAGCACTATCTACTAATCTCAAACAAATAAAAACAAGACAGGGAATGCGTACAGACCTGAAAAAAATAAATGAGCAACATAAGACAAAAGCTGAGGAAATAAAACAAACATATGGTTTGACAAAAGAACAAGCTAAAAAAATTTCAATGTTAGAGGAATGGGCTGTTGAAGCTGCCATTAAACAAGGTTGGGATAATAGAGAAATACCAACTAGAGCAACGGCTATCCAAATGATTAAAGAAAAACATAAAACAGAAAATAACAAGCCATATAATCCAAACGCCGTATATATGGATTATGTACCATATCCTCAAGAAGTTATGGCATTACCGCCTATTCGCTCAACAACATTATGTTCCAATGTTGGAATTGATGAATATTTCTTAGAATATGCACATGTCAAAAATGTCATTGCTGCAGAATATGAAGCTCCTAGAGTCCAATGGTATAAAGAAATTTATCCCTCCGTCAAAATGTTCCATGGTGATTTGTTTGATACAAACATACAAAAACAAATTATTGATGAACATATTACACAAGGTTGTAAACTTATTATAGCGACTCCTCCATGTCAAACCGTGTCCCTTGCAGGAAAAAGAGATTTTAATGACATTAGAACACAATTATTCCTTCCTATACTAAATATAATTGAAGGTGTTGACAGCATAAATGACTATGTTTTGATAGAGAATGTTCCTCCTTATATGACTGCTAGTCCTAAAGGATTACAACATATATTAGAAGGAAAAACTATTGCAGAATATATTAAGTATAGATTAGAAAAACTTGGTTATGAGGTTAATATTGATAAAATAAATGGGGCAAACTATGGCACATCGCAAGCTAGAGAACGTATGATTTTACTTGCTTCTAAAAAAGGTATTTGGAAATTCCCTGTTCCTTTTAAAAAACAAATTACATTAATGGAAGCGATTGGTAAACTACCTTCAATTACCCCTGATATGCCATATAATAGATATTATTCCACTCCTAAATTAACAAAACAAGAATTTGAAATGTTAAGTCATACACCAACAGGAAAATCTGCTTGGGATAATGCTACGGAATACCAGCCTAAAAATAAAGATGGTTCAAAAAGTGGCTCTGATCGTAAAGGACGTTATAAAAGAGAATCTTGGGATAAACCGGCAAGCACAATTACAAGTGACTGTGGAAGCATAAGCGGTATGAGTTCAGTTCACCCAGGACGACCTATTGTTGATAAAGACGGGAAGGTTACTTATTCTGATGCCAGGATTTATAATCTTAAAGAAAAACTTATTTTGCTGGGATTTCCTAATGGTGAAACATGGTGTTATAACAAGCCTCAATATAAAGTTCCTGAATGGGCTTCTGATAGTCTTATTAATATAGTTTTAGCTGAGTCTTTTCTTCCGAGGTTGGCGGCAGTTTTAGCTGAAACAATTCCTAACAGAACGGCTCACCCTGATGAAAATTTGAGAGATTATCCTCAAATAATTAAACCTAGAAAAGATGACACAATCTTTAATCTTCTTAACATAGGCACATATTATCCTGTAATTGATTATAATTTGAGGAATTATGACATAAATATTGAATATGAAAAACGAAAAATGCAAGAAAAAGCCATGGCTCAATTTAAAGAATATAGTGCTACTTTGGGTTTTACCATAGATGAAGAAACTAATTCTTTTGTGGAAATTGAAGATGAATAAAGAGGTATGCTGTTTTTATTTACTCAATATTTAACTTTGAATTTCTAACACCCTTAAGTTAAAAATGAAAATATAGAGATGTAAACGTCTCTATATTTTTTTATTATGATAAACTGCTTTTATTGTATAGTTTAAAGCATTTTATCCTTACATGTTCAGTTTTTGTTCAGACTTTTTTTAAATTTTGGAAATTTTTATAAGCAGAAAATGTTAAATTGATTGTTCTATTGAATCGTTAGCTTTGAATGAAAACTTGAGTAAGTATTTTAATTGCGCTTAAAGTTTATATTCAATTTCGGTTGTTTTTAGGACTAGAACAGAGTGACTTTGTTCTAATCCTGATAATATGGTAATATAAGGATAAAATAAATATGTATAAATTAAAAATATTAACTATGATTAATAATCTTTATAAAACTATAAAAGATATATCACATAAAATATTTTTTATTTCTCTAGAAGATAATCATACTCCTATAACAAACAATATTAATGATAATATTACTCCATCTCAAAAATTATTGAAACTATCTAACAAAACTAAAACAAAACAAGACATATCAAAATGGATATTTAAACAATATCCCTCACATTTTTTATCAATTCAATTTCCAATGAATTATAGAAATGAAAAGTATGATGTGTCTTTAGATTTATTGCGTCGCATGATGTCTCGTTTTGAATATCATTTGCTTAAAAGTCGTTATTGGAATAAAAAGCATATTCCATTTATTGCTATTGCTGAAAAAGGACATAGTATAAATTGGCATTTCCATATCTTAATTGACTTAAAACAATATGATTGGGATTACATAAATGAAGTTATTGAAAAAACAACTTCTGATTTGAAGATGTCAAACGAAATTATACATATAAGAGATTTTACAAAAATTGGAGAAACTTATAGCACAAAAGAAATTTATATAAATAATCAAAAAGTACAAACAGACCGGATCATACCTTCAAATGTTCTCTTTAATATACCTGTTTAAAATAAAACGCCGTCCATTGCGTCATAAATGAGTCGTGGACTACTAGATTTATTTTTTCTAAGCAAACCTATACTAAAAGAAAAATTGTTGTTATATGAAGAAAAAATATAAATGAAGATATTAAACATCAGGTTCTCAAGACCTAAAAGTTAAAACATTAAAATAATTAAAAAATCTGTTTTACAATCCCGAAGAATCACGACATTACAGTAACATCAAAAGAAATTGATAGTTATAACACATTGTGAATAGGCATTATTATGTTTAACTTTTAACACTACTATGTCACAGGTTATCATTCAAATTGTCGTTTTACGTTCTAAAAAGTATGAAAAACCGTAATTTGCAATTAAATGATGACTGGAAAACTCCCCGAGATTTGTATAATAGCTTGGATAAAGAGTTTCATTTTGATTTTGACCCTTGCCCATTTAAGCATGATATAACTTTATGGAATGGTTTAGACATTGAATGGAGAGAGTGTAATTTTGTTAATCCTCCATACAGTCGCAAATTAAAAGAAGAGTTTATTAAAAAAGCCTATCAGGAATATCTAAAGAATAAAACCGTTGTGATGTTACTTCCTGTTTCAACATCTACTAAAATCTTCCATGAAATTATATATCCTAATTGTGAAATCAGATTTTTGAAAGGGCGCGTTAAATTTGAAGGAATTAACTCATTTGGAGAGGTTGTTTTGAATAAATGTGGTATGTTTGACAGTATGGTTTGTATTTTTAAGCCAAAAACATTTCCCATTGAGTCATAAACAGCCCAGAAACAAGCCGTTTTCACAAAATAAGTAAAACATAAGCCCAATCTGAAATCAATCAAACTGGGCTGAATTATAAACTTTATCTGTTAAACGGTTTAATATTCATCGGCTAACATAACGGTTAAGACTCTGTTTGTAACATCCGGATTGGCAGGATTTTCAGATAAATATTGATAGTTTGTGTCATAATAATCAATTTTCCAGAAGATTTTTTGATCTTTATAATCAAAGCTGCCAAAATCGTGTTCGTTGTATGGATCATTATCAGGTGTGAAATTGTTAAAAGATCTGACTTTTTCCATAATTTTAACAACATCTATAAAATCCATAGAATCAATACCGGCGGTCCAGATAACCCGACCACCAGCAAATGTTTTACGAAAATTGTCATTTAAAGTCTTAATATCTGTCATGATGTGTATCCTTAAGCTGATATTTCAGAAGCAAGAAACATCTTAAACCGTCTTAAAGCCTGTCTAACAGAAGTATGACTTCTTTTACCATAACTTGATTTTTCGCCAGTTGTTTCATATTGAGGCAAGATAGAAGCAATATTTTCAACCAAATGAGCCAAAGTATAACCTTCTTTACGGCACAATCTTTCAATACGACCGGCATAATCAACGGAAGTTAACTCTGAATATTTGTTGTCCAAAAGCCAATTTTTAAAATTATTTAACATGATACTATCTCCTTATAAACTAACAATTTCAGTAAATACAGCGCAACCTCTTGCTTTTTCAGCTTGGCAAGCCTCCATAGCATCACGGAGATAGTAATAAATTGTTGGCATTAGCACACCATTGACTTTGATTTGATACATAGCAATTTCCTTTCATAAATAGTTGTTGTACTCATTAACTATTTACATTATGCAGTGTATTTGGGACTTCGCGAGCCCCCTAATTTCACTTTTTTGATGACATTTTGCTACGATTTGGGAATTTAAAATAAAAACAAGGGCTTGACTTAATGACTTTTATGTCAATAAGTCGTGCGTAAGTTAATATCTACAAAAAGGTTATATATATTTATACGATTGCGGTGGTGCATATGTTATGCTAATAGGATTATTATATTTAATGACATTTTCAAATTCTATAGCATATGCAATATTTTTATCTCTAAAATATTTGAAAAAATCATCCTTTTCTATCCCTGAAAAATTTTTAGTCTTATTCCATATATTCTCAGGAGTATCTTGATGAATTTTCCGTATTCTCATCTCGCCAACAATTTTACCTATTGGTTTTGTGGCATAAATGACTATTGCCTCCAAATCACGTCTTTTAAAAATTATCTTCCGATATTCAAATCGTTTTTTCCCTGAAAATATTTTTTCTACATATTTAGGTTTAATTGATAATAAGAGCTTCATTTCTATCTCGGTTTATTGTATATAATTTTTTCCATATTCTCAGGATACTCTAAAATCTGTGTATCAAACTTTAAGCTCAGTCCTGAAAAAGAACTTGAAGCTGTATGTAATCTCATATCTAAAACAAAACCATTATTAAATTCTATGCGTATGTGAGAATTATTATTCAAATATATACGACACTCTGTAGGAATTGAAATATTTGTAAAATCCATTATCTCTACATATTTAGGAAAATTAATACATTTATAAAAACCAACATTTCCAACTAAAAACCTAAATAAATTCTGTAAAGTATCTCTATTTAGATTATTATTTATGCTATTTTTATAAAATGTACATAATGGGAAATAAATCTTTTCATCTATATATGTTGGATTTTGAGACTTTATTTCACTATATTGTTCTGTTCCTGGGAATCTATGAGCTATTTCTGCTAAAATATTATTCTTAATATTCTCATATTCTTGCCTATAAAGTATATCTTCTCTACTATTCTTTTCATAACCTAACGCTTGCATTAACGCAGGAATTCTTTGATGTTTCGTGGCATTATGATTATATTTTACTGAAAAATTATACCGCTTATGTTGTTGATCATTATAAATACAAATATCGGTAACGTCTCCTACCATTGCAGCAGTATCATCTAATCTATCAATTTCATATGTTGTATGAGTATTTAGTATACTTATTATCCAATTACTAATAATTTGACTTCCGCTTAGCATATCATACCTAATATCTGTACTCAATGCTGCAATTTTCTCTCTATCACGAAGCTGACAACGTATACAATTTTCTGTTTGATTTAGATTTAGAAAATCGTGAAGAAGACGATCAACTAGCATACATTCAAAAGCTCTACCATGATCATTAGAAGTTGAAGGCATAAAAAATCTCCATATGATAATTATCAATACGGAGACTTTAGCAGAGAGTTTTATATATTTCTATAAAAATTTTTTGATTTGCAACGCAATATTTTTTGCAAGATTTACAGGAACTGCATTTCCAACCATTTTATATCCATCTGCGACCAATTCATACTGAAAAATAAAGTCTCTTGGAAACGTTTGAACATCTGCACATTCTCTTACAGTCATTCGTCTGTATAAATTTTCTTTTCCTGGCACAAATATTTGTTTATTTGCCTCTAGTTTTATCATTTTTGGAGCTTGAGGATGAATTGGAGCATGTCTACCACCCGCTTGAATGGTAAATGATTGCTCATTCCATGATCTAACCCTATTTCTTGACATATAGATAGTAGAAAAACCTCCCGTCATATATTCATGATTTGGTATTACACAATTACTAGACTTATGATTTTTTTCGCCAGCAGGAACTTCTTTTCCACAAATATCTTTTAATACATCTTCTAAAGTATATTTCTTCTCATGAGGATTTGGAAATTCAAAATTAATTTTTAAATCTTTTCTAAAGCCTACATATAAAACTCTTTCTCTATCTTGCGGAACATCATAATCTTTTGCATTTACTAATTTTACAAATAAATCATACCCCACATTCCTAAACATCTCTTTTATTGTATCAACTGCTTTAGAGTGTCTTTTGGAGAGCATACCAGAAACATTTTCTGCTAAAAAAAACTTTGGTTGCTTATCTTTAAGAATACGAATAAACTCAAAAAACAACTTCCCGCGAGGATCGTTTATCCCCCGCAAGCTACCCGCTTCACTCCAACTTTGACATGGTGGTCCTCCAATTATCCCATCTGCTTCGGGTATATCAGAAGAAGGTACATCTATTATACTACGTGTATCTAAAAACGTATCTTTATGATTATATTTATACGTGTCCCAAATTGTTTTATCATATTCATTCGCCCAAATAACATCAAATCCAGCTTGAGAAAAACCTAAATCTAATCCTCCAGCACCAGCAAATAAACTAACAACTTTTATCCCTGACATTTTTAATCCTTTCATATTAGACAATATAATATGCCTATATATTCAGAAAAAAAATAAAAAAATTAAATTTCTAACACTTATTTTTTCATTTCCTGTTTTACATTCCCAATCAAGCACGACACAACAAAAATATAATAAACGTGTCATAAAGGAATTGTAATATGATTAATCCATACTTTGAATTGAAAAAATCATTATCTGTCTACTATCCCAATGTTGAAGATAGTGAATTGAATAATATTACTAGTGATTTTATAACATTTTTCTCTGAAGTGGGGGAAATTCTTTGTGAAGAAGATAAAACAACTTCCTGTTCTCAAAACACACAAGTTAACATTTTGAAAAAAAGATAAAAAAATATTTTTAAAATCTGTTTTACATTTGTTTTCAAACGCGACAATACAAAATTGTTTTTAATAACAGAAGGAACAAATAACATGGATTATATAACGGATAAAATGTATATTGAATCATTGAAAAACAATATTCGTGAAAGTTTAAAATATAAGAGAGAGTATGACAAATATAGAGGCTTGGCTCCTATTGGTTATAAATGTATTCGAGATAAAAACAATAAGATTGATATTATCGTTGATACTAAGCAAGCTCCAATTATTGTTGAGTTGTTTAACGTTTATGCAACTGGACAATATACAATAAAAAAACTAACAAAGTTGGCACATTCATTAGGTTTAGTAAACAGACATAGCAAATCTGTTTCCGAGAGTTGTATATGTGATATGCTGGAAAATCCATTCTATTATGGGGAAGTTTGCATTATGGGTATAAACTCTCCTCATAATTACCAAAAACTTATTGATAAATCTCTCTTTGATACTGTTCAAACGATTATGAAATCCCAAAAAAATTACAAATAATCTTAAATATTGGCATCAAATTTTTTGTGGTGGAATGTTTGATGCCATATTTTCATTTAACATTTTGAAAAATCAGTAAAATATTAGTAAAAAAGTTGCATGAAAGTGCATTTTTTTGCGTACATTCCCAAATTAACACGACATAATAATATTATAACCTAGATTTGAAAGGATTGATAATGAAAGCCAAAAGAAACTTTGACCCAGATGAAGTATGTTCACAAGCTATACTATTTGCTCGTGTATCTAGTAAACGCCAAAAAGATGAAGGTGTTTCTCTTGATGTACAAATGGAAACAATTACAAAATATTGTGAAGATAATAATTTTGCTATCTTAAAAGATTTTAGTATAGATGAAAGTAGCACACGAGGAGAACGCAAACAATATCATGAAATGCTTGATTATGCTACAAACTGTAAAGGAAAAGTTGCTCTTATTTGCAACTATGTAGATAGACTTCAACGATCATTTGATGATACATATTTATTAAATCAACTTCGCAAAGAAGGAAAAATTGAAGTTCATTTTCTGAAAGAAGGCTTGATTATTACAAAAGATTCAGCTGCAACAGATTTAACGTTTTGGAATATGCACGTTCTTATGGCTAATTTTCAAGTCAATACAATGATTGATAAAGTAAAAGCAAGCCAAAAGAAAAACTGGGCTGACGGTAAGTGGCAAGGTTTAGCTCCTATCGGTTATTTAAATGCAAGAGATGAAGATAAAAAAGCAACAGTCATTATTGATCCTGAACGTGCTCCAATTATCAAAATATTATTTGAAGAGTATGCGACCGGTTTGCATTCTTTACAAAGTCTTTGGTATAAATCAAGAGAATTAGGTTTAACATCTAAAGAAAAAAATCATTTTGAAAAATCAGCCAAATATAACAAACGCACCTTTATTAGCCGTAATAAAATAGAAGATATATTAAAAAATCCTTTTTACTATGGAATGATGAAGGTTAAAGGTAAACTTATTCCTCATATATACGAGCCTATCATTTCAAAAGCATTATTTGATAAAGTTCAAGAAGTTTTTCAATCCAAAAGCCGTGAAATTTTCAGCCATCAACAAGAATATAAAGCCATTCCTTTTGCATTTAGAGGTTTGATTAAATGCGAAACTTGCGGTTGTGCTATTACATCAGAACATAAAATTAAGAAAAACGGCAAAAGGTATGTGTACCTTAAATGCAGCCATTTACGAGGCAACTGCAAACAATGCTTGGTTAATGAAAATGTTTTGTTTGAACAATTGGAAAATGAACTGTTTAGTAAAATACAAATACCTGAAAAAGTATTAAAAACATTAAAAGCAAATGTCTTGAAAAATATGGAAGATACAGCACTCTTAAATGCTAACATTAAAGGTAATTTGCAAACAGAACTTAGAATTCTAGAGAATAAGGAAGATAACTTAACTGATTTATATGTATCAGGAAAAATCAAAGAAACAATTTATAATCGTCAAATCAATGAGATTGATATTGAAAGAACTCGCTTACAAGACTCAATCGCAAAGTATAAAGAAATTACAAAAGATATAAAATCAACTGTTGAAAACTTGCTTGATATTGCCGGTAATCTCTCACAAATCATACATAGTGCTTCACCAGTCAAACAAAATAAACTTTTGAAACTGCTTATAAAAGACTGCACTTTACAAGATAAAGAATTGAAATATACAGTTAGAGCACCTTTTGACAAGTTTATTAAATGCGATAGTCCAACACAATGGTTTAAAAATCCTACTCAAGATTTAGATACATATACAGATATTGCAGACGACGTAAAATTAGTTAAACAACAAGTTTTGCTTACTTGCTAACTTGTGGTTATTATGACACCGAAGTTATGGATACTATTTGATATTTGTTAATATTAGCTTTATTTTTCTTTTGATATGTTAAACAAACAATTTATTTGCATTTAAGTATTTTCTAACATATCATTGTATTAATTATAACTCATATTTCTAGGATACAGATGCCAATAACTTATAGATTCAGACAAAGACAAGTTCAATTAGAGCAGCCTTTTCAAAAAAATGTTTTGAAAAATTTATGGAAAAATAAAGTAAAACATCAAATGCGCTCTATGCCTATCCTTGATTTGCATGACTTTTATGATTTTCATAGAAGGCTAGATGAAAATACAAGCAAAATAAATGAACAAATTCTTTCTGGTCAATATAAAATTCAAGCTCCTATTACATATACACTTGAGAAAAAATTAGGTATCTGTAGACATATGATTGTATTACCACCTAGTGATACTCTTATCTTACAAGCTCTCATTCAACCTTTTTGTCATGAACTAGAGAAACAAGCTCCTTCCAAACAAGCCTATTATTCTAGAGATAAAAATTCCGCTATTAAACTACCTCATGAAATAGAAACGAGTTCTGGTGATTGGTTTTCAGAATGGAAGCATTATCAAAAAGAAATTCTTCATTTTACAAATACTAAAAAATATCTTATTGTAACAGATATATCTAATTATTATGATAGTATCAGATTGAGAGAATTAAGAAGTGTCATATCGGGATATATTAAGTGTGATGAAGTTTTACTTGATTTAATCTTTGATACTATAGAGAATTTATCATGGCGACCAGATTATTTACCTAGCTATGCGATTGGGATACCCGTAATTAATTTAGAAGCAATTAGATTATTAGCTCATTCCTTTTTATTTGAAATTGATTCCGTATTGAAACAACAAGTAAAAGAACATTTTTTGAGATGGATGGATGATATTATTATCGGTGTTAATGATATAAAAGAAGCAAAACAAACATTACGTTGCATTTCAGATGTTTTAAAAAGTAGAGGATTAGCTCTTAATATGTCTAAAACACGTATTTTTTCATCTGAAGAAGCAAGAAAACATTTCTTATTTGATGAAAATATAATATTAAATGACTTTTCAGAAAAACATCCTTCTGAGCAAACGTTTATGAAACATTTTAAAAGACATTGGAAACAAAATAAACAATATAGATATTATGATAAAGTATTAAAAAGATATTTAACTATCGCTGGTAATTGTAATTTTACTAAAATTCTAAGATATCTGCCTAAAATTTTTGAAAACTATTCTGATTTAAGAACAAATATCTGTTCTTATCTGTATAAGTTAGGGTTTAATAAAAAAACGGCAAATATATTTCTATCTCTTATAAACATTAGTAGATATGATGATATTACGTTGTTTTTATTGGTTAGCTTAGTTACTGATTGGAATATTGGCCAATCAAAATTTGATAAAAAATTTTTAGATAAAATATCTCAATATTTAAAGTCACTACAACTCAAAAATCAAGAATTTAATTTTTATAGTTATCTATGGTTTGCCGCTAAGTATGAGGATTGCCAACAATTTTATGATTATCTAGATAAGTATAAAAATTTTTGGATTAAAAGTTCATTTTTAACGAGACAAGTAGCTGCAGTACTTCCCCGTCTTTTACCTAATATGCAAAATGAATATAATAAGTTATGTGAATTTATAATACAACGTGACTATAATGATTCATCTTCAGTCATACATAATATGAACGAAATCAGAACAACTGAAGCAATAAAATATCTAAAAGAATATCTATTTCCAAAGAACAAGCATAAAAAAGGATATCCCTTATCTAAATTCTTGATTTTATATAATTTCTGTTTAAATGATAAATTGATGAAAAAAATTAATATAACTCAAGAGATTCCTAAATATATTCAAGACACCTGGTTTTTATTTTGGCTACAAAATATAAAAAAATCGACCTCGGCTTCCTAATACACCGAGGTTATATACAAAATAATAGTCCGCGAATTGCAAGCTCACTCCAGCCAGACTGGAGAAGAGTTGCGTTTTTTGACGCAACTCTTTGATTTTTAAAAGCAATTTTCGGCCCGAACGATTTTGCGTTTTCATCCGTTTTATTATCCTCAAGGTCTTGGTTTTCCTCGTGTTGCGAGCCTTGTAAAAATTTGCTTCTTTTTTCGTAAAAATACGCTTTTTCAAACTCGCTGAACGGAAAATTCAGCTCATACGTCAATTCTCCTTCCGTTAATATCATTTCCTTAAAAACAAATTTTAGTAACAGATGTTTCAGCTCAAGATTATCGGATTTGGCAAACACTCTTCCTGCCTGCGACGCAAGATTTATGAGATCTAATATCGTTGAAGTGAAGGCATTTCCCGTTTTTTCATAGGTTTTAATCTTTCTGCCCATACGGTCAATTTTGAGTTGGATTTCATTACGCTTGGTTTCAAATGTTTCTCGGTCAAGCTCTCCGTCCAAACGCAAATCAAATAAATTATCTAATTTTGCCTTCATTTTTTCCTGTTCCTGTCTCAGTTTTCCGATTTCCTGCTGACAGTATTGTTTTTCTGAAATTTCAGCATTTTTAATCTCTTCATACAACGGATTTATTAAGGAATCCGGTATTTTGATACGGTTTAGGACGGTTTCTATCGTACTTAAAACATCTTGTTCCGGGATGTATCGCCTCTGCCCGGTTTTGGTGTAACAAACCACCCACGAATAGTACTTTCTTCTCAGTTGGTCTTCACAGGGACAAACCCTTCCCGTTCTTCCACAGGTGATTAAACCTCTCAGCACAAAAGGCTTTTGGCTGTATTTCAGCCCTGCGCCGTTATGATTGTTCAGAGCTTTTTGTTTTTGGCATTGATCCCAAAGCTCTTGCGAAATCAGCGGCGGGTAAACATGTTTGATAATGCCTCTTTTGGTTTTCATCTCGCCATAATAAAAGGGATTGTCCAATATATAATAAATGCTGGAATTGACCAGTTTTTTGCCGGCTCTGGTTCTAAGTCCCATTAAATCGGCAAAATGCACGGCTTCCAATATGCTCATCTTGCCGAGAGAATAAAGTTCAAATATTTGCTTGATGATACCGGCTTCCGGTTCTTTGAGGCGAATATTATGCTTGCCCCGCTCATCAACATAATTTTCATACCCGAGCGGCGCTACGCCGCATCTTTCCCCGTTTTTGGTTTTCAACTCCGTAGAACGGCGGACATTCTCGGAAAGCTGCAAGACATAGGCTTTGGCGCCCATGACCGAGAAATCCCAACGCATGATATCGGCCGAGGTGGATTTGCTGTTTAATATCATCCCTTCACGATAAAAATGCAGTTCAATCTTGTCTTGGCGCATCAGTTCATCAAGAAGCACGCTTTCTTTGAAGCTTCTTTGCACCCTGTCAACCGTATCGGCCACAATCGCTATGGTTTCCTTTTGTTTCTTGCAAAAATTTATCATCTCCATAAAGCGCTTACGTTCGCCGCGGGTGGAACTTTCAATAATTTCAAAGCGCTTGATAACATCAAGCTCCCTTCTTTCGGCATATTCTTCCAAACGTTTACTTTGAGCGCGCAGGCTCAATCTCTCTTCCTGCATTTTGGTTGACACGCGTGTCAGTATGACGGCTTTCATTTTCTTTAATCTCCTGTTTGATTGATAACATACACCTTACAAAACCTGTCAGGTTGCGAACACCTTGTTTCAGTTCCTCCTCGGTTTTGGGGACAGATGCAATGTTTCTCAATGCTTCGGTTAAACTTATTGTCATTTTATCTTTCCCTTAATCGAACTCAATCTAATATATTGTTTTGTCCTGGTTTTATTGCAAAGGGGCTTATTTTTGATAAGCCCCGGACACTTTTAGTTAAACCCGTTCAGAAACATATTGATTCTGTGCGTTTTGGCGGGCGGCTTCAGATTGTATGTACATTTCATGAAGCATCGGCTCAGCGGCGGCAAGCGTCCTCTGCCTTGTTTCCTCTACTTTTCGGGCATATTCTTCCTGTTTTTCCTTGGCTTTTTGCTCGCGTTCGGCTTTTTTCTTATTTTTCCGACGTTCGTTGGCTTCTTTTTTGCGCACCGCAGCATTATCAATCTCTTTGGCCAGAAAGTCAGTAATGTCCTCATTAAACTCGCCGGCCTCAACACTGTTGTAGAAATCAAACAGAAAGCTTATTTTCTGCTGAGTATCCAGCAAATCCAGAGAATAGCGGACAATACGTTTGCCGCCCAGACGAAGCGTAAAGATTGAATTTTTTTCCGTATCAATAATCAGCTTGTTCATGCGGTTTTGCAAATTCCAGCTGTCTTCCTTGAAGTTTCTGATATTATCGGTCAAGAGTTTCAAAATCCGTTCTTTGGCCGTTTCCAAGGTCAACTTGCCTTCGTCTTTTGAGGTTTCAATCTTAAAAGCGTTATATTTTTCCAAAAAGTTTTTCATTTTAATTTTCCTTTCAAAAGTAGGGTTTTCGTAAAAAAAAGAGCATAATAATTCTGTATGGCACTTTGGTACTTCCTCCGAGCCATTGAGGTTAAATGTTTAATTTTGTTAGAAAATCAGTTAATTATGGCAGTCTGTCACATAAACCACGTCATCGGCGGCAAACGGACAGCGCTTTTCGGTTACATAATAAAAATCTCCGGTCGCAGAGATAAAGGCATAAACACCGCACGGGTCGGCAATGACATCTTTATAGCGTCTGATGCCTTTGATGACAAAGCTGTCAAAATGGGTTGATACTTTTTCATAGATTTTGCGGTCATCTCCAAAAGCAAACCCGTGCTGACGCAAAATGCCGTCCTGCTCATCAACGGTTCGGGCTTCATCGCTATCAATGCCCTCTTCTGCGGCAAATGCTGCAAAATCGGCATAACGCGCAAGTTTCCAACATCCGTATTGATGAACCGCCTCGTCCGCCACCGGCATAAATCCCTGCAATTTATCCAGCAATTCTTCCGGTGTAAAATCGGCGGTTTTGGCAACCAGTCGGTAATGCATGACTTTTCTCCTAGCAGGCAAACCTGGCGGCGTTGAGAAGATTTTTTAAGTTTTCGGCCTCTTTTTTGAAACGATATTTTTTCAGCAAAGAAGCGATAATGTAAGTTAATATGGTCATTTTGTTTTCCTTTCGTTTTAATGGTTAAATTATGGCATTGCTGCCTGACACGGTTAGTATGAGAGAAAAACAAAATGCAAGTCAACAGATTGTTTTTCAAGGCTTTTCTCGAAACTCGGTTTTAAATGTATTTAAATGGATATGTGTGGATATAGCGGGGTAAAAAGTTTTGCAAGATTTTGCTTAAAACCGGATAATTTTGTTTTAATCAGCAAAAGAATCGCAGAATCGGCATGATTTTATTAAATGAAATTAAACTTGTTTGCGATTATCCTAGTAAAAAAGAAAGTAGGAATTGTTGAGGGCGCATGGTGCATTTTAATTTCAAACAGGGACTTTTCCAGGCAAAAGGCGAGATTTTGCAATATATCGGCGAGGACGGGAACGTTTCCTACCTGTTTACCGACAAGCTGGGACGTAAGATCGGAAGAGGACAGGAAAGAGTATGTTCCGTATGATTATAATTTTGAAGAAGACATTGTGCCGGCCATCAACAACCTGATCCCCGGCAATGAGAAATTACCAATCCGGCGGGAACTTAAAAATATTAAGGTATTTTTGCAAGGAAGTCTGGTCGGGCTTTGTTTTAAGGGTTTTGACTTCGGCGATGTGGTTGCGGCCGGTGCTTTATTCAGCGCGACCGGCTCGCCGTATATCAGCATTTTGTATTTTATCGGCTGCCGTTTCGGCGTTAATGACGGAATTGACATTCCGCTGGCTGGTGTCGGATTTTATGACTGCGTGTTTGAAGAGGCTTACAATGTGCGCCTGCGAAGCGAAACACCGGAAGTACCGATAGAATTCAACAATTGTATTTTTAACGGCAGCTTGAACTTTGACGAGATAGATGCCCGGATTCCGGTGGAAATTGACCGCTGCGTGTTTAATGAGAACAGCCGGCTCAATATGCGGCGTTTTAACGGCTGCGGTAACGCAGGTTTGTATCATCTGGAAATCCGGAACTGCCTGTTTAAGGGAATAGTGAATTTTGACGAGAGTATAGTGCCGGAAAAAAGTGTGTTGGAATATCTGACCTTCTTCCGTGAAATCAGCTTTAAGGATACGCAATTCAAGCCGGAAGTCAAAATACAGAACTTGAGTTTTGCCCCATTTATTACCCAGACGGCAAAGGACGGATTTAAGAGCCTTCTCACCGCCTTAAACAAAAGCGGATACGCTAAGGAAGCCAAGTTTTATGAACAAAATATCGGCGCGGACGGCATTGATGCCAAAATCAACAAAGACGAATTTGACATTGCCGCACGTTCAAACTGGCTCAATATCAAGCAAACGGCCGCATTTTTAGGCATTTCATACGCCACCCTGCTCGCTATGCGCAAAGAAGATAAGGCCGACGGTATCCGCCGCATTCCCTACATCGGCGAAGGCAAAAGCTCCCGCTACTACCTCCCCCTCCTCGAAGCCTACAAAAGCAGAGATATGGATTTGGTTAATAAACTGGCAAAGGAGATAGAGGGGAAGTAAGGAGATGAAAGGACATTGGGTTAATAAAATCAATCAAAACTTGCTTTTTATACTGTATTGAGTAAAGTAAAATAAATTTGATTAGAAATTAGGTGATAAGATGACATATGAAGTTAAAATAGAAAAAAATAAGATCTATTCCTTTATTAGAGATAAATGGCTTGAACTAACACCTGAAGAGCAAGTTCGTCAAAGCTTTGTCTGTCATCTCATGAATCATTATGGATACAAATTAGAGCAAATGAGTGAAGAATTAACCGTTTCGAATACTTCACGAGGGCTAGGGAAAGCTCGAGCTGATATTGTCATTTGGAAATCAAAAGAAGATAAGATTGCCAGTAAAAATGCTTTTATTGTTGTCGAATGTAAAGCAGAAAATGTTCGAATTAGAAAAGAAGATTATTATCAAGGGTGTAACTATGCCAGATGGGCCGGTGCAAAATTCTTTGTAACAAGTAACCAGAAAGAAACAAGCTTTTTTAAGGTTAATCAAGAAACAATTCCAACGGATCTTGATGAAATTGTAGATATTCCATTTGCTAAAGATGTGAATAATGAAAAGAAAATAGCAGAAACATTAAACCAGTTAAAAAAATTTGAAAGAGATGAATTTGCTAAACTATTACAGAAGTGTCATAACATTATCCGCAATAACGATAAACTCTCTCCTGAAGCTGCATTTGATGAAATTAGCAAAATTTTGTTTATAAAAATTCGTTATGAACGACAGAATAATTTAGGATTAAAATTTTCACAAGAAGAATTTGAAAAAGAAGAAAAGTTTTATGAAACAAATATTAAGCCTGGAATAACGAATGAAGCGGATAAAGTCTCTTATATGCAATACTTATTTCGTTTAACAAAACAGCAATTCAAAGCAGATAAGTTGTTTGAGCCAAATGAAACCATAAAAATAAGAGAATATAGCTTTAAACAAATAGTCAAAGAATTAGAAAAATATAATTTATCTAACACAAGTGATGATGTTAAAGGTATTGCATTTGAAAAATTTTTGGGAACTACCTTTAGAGGTGAGTTAGGGCAATTCTTTACACCGAGGACATTGGTTGATTATATTGTCGGTTTGTTAGATCCCGAAGAAGGTGAAATTATATGCGATCCATGTTGTGGCTCAGGTGGATTTTTAATTAAAGCTTTTGAGTATGTACGTGAAAAGATAGAAAATGATATCAAGCAACAAAAAGAAAAAGTAAAAGAGCAATTTGCAGATAATCAGAGTGCTTATAATACTCTAGCCACGCAGCTTAACGAAGAGTTGTCCATTACCAATCCGCGGGGAAGAATGTATAATTTGTCTCATAATTGCATTTATGGAACAGATGCCAACCCTCGTATGGCTAGAGTGTCTAAAATGAATATGATTATGCATGGAGATGGTCACGGTGGTGTGCATCATCATGACGGCTTATTAAATGTTAATGGTATTTTTGAAGAAAGGTTTGATGTAATTGTTACTAATCCGCCTTTCGGTTCTCAAGTTAGAGATGATGTAAAAATTACAACAGAGGATTTACAAGACCAAGAAAAAATTCAAGAAGCAATATACAATATTTATTTAGCTGGTGTTCCTTATACAATAATAGAAGATATAATAAAAGACCAAAAAACATTAGAAGATATACGAAAATCCTATCCAGAGCAATATAAAGTATGCAAGGAGAAACTTCAAGAATCTCTATTGATAGAAGACGATGTCGGTAAAGCAATTAATAAGCGTTTTGATATTGCTTCAAAGCTAACCGAAGTTCTTTTTATAGAAAGATGTCTGAATCTTCTAAAAAAAGGTGGAAGGTTGGGAATTGTCCTTCCTGATGGGGTTCTAAATGGAGCAAATTTACAAAAATGTAGGGATTTTGTTGAAGGTAAAGCTAAAATCTTAATGATAACTTCAATTCCACAAGATGTTTTTGTTGCAGCTGGTGCAACAGTTAAACCGTCATTGTTGTTTTTTAAAAAATTTACAGAAGAGGAAGAACAGCTGTATAATCAAATAAAGGATGAAGCCACCAAAGAGGTAAATACAAAGTTTGCTACTCAAGAAGAAAATGCTCAACAATTGCCAACAAAAGAGAAAAAAACAAAGCTGAAAGAAATTGCAGAGCAAATATCTACTGAAATAAAGTCCTTAATTAAAGAACGTTTTAATTATGAGATTCCTATTGCTAATGTTCAAAAAGCTGGAATTGATACACTAGGTAATGAGTGTGAAAATCAATTAATTGAAGTATTGCAAGAATTTAAAAAATATCAGTCTAATCATAAAATGTGGAATACTCCAAATAAAAAGATTTATAAATATTCTTTTGATGCAACAAAAATTACGCGTGAGGAAATTGCATAATGGAAAATTTTCTTAATGCAATAAATTTTATCCAGTTGAATACGTGGGATATAAATAGAATTTTTCAAAATGATGGATTAGAAGGAATGGTTCCTTTATCCTCATTTTTAAAGCATTATCAAAAGATTGTTTCTAAAGAAGAAGCTATAGACAAACACTTGTATATAGTTTCCAAAATTAGTTTTGGAGGAACCTTATATTTAAATGACTTTGATAAAATATATACTGTAAAAGGTTCATTATACGAAATTCCTAAAAATGCAATTACCTATTCTAAAATAAATGTACGACATGGCTGTTGTTATTGGAATACTACCTCAAATAGTATCTTGGCTAGTTCAGAATATCCTACATTTCTTGTTGATGAAAATAAAGTTTTGCCAGAATATTTGATTATGGTATTGAGACATCCCCGAACTTTAAAGCAATTTAATTCAAAACTAAGAGGATTTACTAAAGCTAGAGTAAGCGTTACAGAGTTTTTATTAACAAAAATTCCGCTCCCTTCTATAGAAAGACAAAAAGAATTGGTGGCTCAGTATAATGCTTCGCTTAATTTGGCTAAAGATAGAGAAAATCAAGCAGACGCAATAGAACAATCCATAGATGATTATTTAATGACTGAATTAGGTATTGAAGATAATTTGATATCAACTAATAAAAACTTATTTCAAACAGTTGAATATAAAAATTTGAGTAAATGGGTTTTAGATGCAAGTTATAGCATTAGTTCCAAATACAAGATCTTTTCCTTTGACGAGGTTTGTTCTAAAATTACAGATGGAACCCATCAAACACCAGAATATGTTTCTCAAGGAATTACTTTTTTATCAGCCAAAGATGTTACTTCACAAGAATTATCCTTGAAAAATGTAAAATATATCCCTGAATATTTGCATAACCAGTTAAAAGCAAGATGCTTACCACAAAAAGATGATATTTTATTAGCTAAAAATGGAACAACAGGAGTGGCAGCTTTATTTACGCTTGATTATGAAGTTTCAATTTATGTAAGTCTAGCTTTATTGAGGTGTAATTTGCAATTAATATTACCCAAATTTCTGCTATATTATATTAACTCTAAATTTGCAAAGGAACAGTTTGACAAAGGTTTAATAGGTGTTGGCGTACCCAATCTTCATCTAAGTGTTATAAAAAATACTTTAATACCGCTTCCTCCGTTAGATGTTCAAAATCAAATCGTTGAGGAAATTACCTTGAGAAAAGAGCAAATTAAAAATCTTCGAGAGGAAAGTGAAAAACTGCGTTTGCAAGCTATTTCTAATTTTGAGAAGGAAGTTTTTAACTAATGCAATTAATATCTCTTTGGGTAGAAGATTTTAAAAACTTAAAAAATTTTACCATTAATTTTGAAAATCAAGAAAACTTGAGTATTATTATAGGTAATAATGGTAGCGGTAAAAGTAATATTTTAGAGCTCTTAAGCGGAGTTTTTGCTGAATTATATGAAGATAAAACATTTATAGAAAGTTCATATACTTTTAGATATTCAATAAATGATAATATCATTGAAATAACAAAAGACTATGAATATGGTGAGAAAGATTTTAAAACATATAAAGTTAATGGCCTTAATCAAAGTAAATTATTTCTCAAAACACAGACATTACTGCCAAATAATATAATCGCTCTGTATAGCGGAGAAGATGGACGTTTATATAAAACATACTATGAATACTTTGCAAATAATTATCTCCGATCCTTAAGCAAAATCTTAGCCCCCAAAAACAATATGGTTTATATTGATAAAAGGTATTGGGGAATCGCCTTACTGGCATTCATCATTAAGGCTCAAGAAGGTAATGAAGAAGCACAAAAATTTTTGAGGAAAGAGTTAATTATAGATGAAGTTTTAGATATTTATTTAGAATTTGAACCATCTAAGATAAAAAAATTGAAACATAACTCTCCTTTAGAGCTTTTTATAAGAAATATAAATCCTGGGAAATCTCCACTGATTAGTATGTCTATTGATTTTTTCTACCCTTATATAACTAACTATAACGCAGAAGGTATATTTAGCATACTATCTCAAGGAATAACAACAGGTGCTATAAAAGATGTATCAGTTGTATTCAATAACGACAATATACCATCAAAGCACATGAGTGAAGGTGAAAAGAAAAAGCTATTGGTTAAAGCTACCTTTGATATTGTCGGTACGGAAAATTCTTTGATTTTGATGGATGAGCCAGATGCACACTTGCATATTGTTGCAAAAAATTATTTTTATAATTTAGCTAAACAATCATCGCAAGAGCATCGAAGTATAGTCATTACGACACACTCTCCAACCCTCACAAATTGTGCCGAATCTAAACATCTTGTTATGCTATCTAAAAACAATGATGGTAGATGCGAAATAGTATCGGAATCTCGTAAAGAATGTATAAATAAATTAACAAATGGATTATGGACAGTCGTCGAACAAAATATTTTTATGAACTCCTCTAAACCATTAATATTATTTGAAGGTATGGATGATGTCATATATGTAAAACAAGCTATCACATATTTTTATACAGAATATCCACTTGATGTAGAAATGTTATATTTTGGAGGTGCTCCTAATGCTGAAGAATTTATAAAAAATTTAAAACAAATAGGTATTCCTGATAATAAGAAAATAATAGTTTTATTTGATAAAGATAAAGGTGGATTTGATGGAATAAGAAGCTGTTTAAAAGCATGTAGAACCAATGAGAATATCAATCTTGGACAGATAGATTGTAACGATAACCATATATATAAGAATAAAAATTTTTATTATTTGACTTATCCTAAGACGCAAAATTGCTTAGCTTCAGCAGAATTTGTTTTAGAAGACTATTTTACAATTACAACAAAGGCTAAATTCATAAAACAACAAATCAAGTCTGATCCTTATAGCATCAAAAGCTATAAAGACTTAGATGAGAAGATAAAAAAGAACATTAGAAAAAACATAAAATTTCTTACGGCAAACGAAATGGCTGGTTTCAAAACATTGTTAAATAAAATAAAGGAAATCATTGATGACGACAATATACAAAATTTAGTTGAAATTAACTAAACAAAAAGAGCGGCACCTAATATGTCGCTCTTTCTAGTTATGGATTATCATAACATTTGCCTTTCAAGCAATCTACCAATAATACGGATAGCAGCATTGATTGCGAATATTTTGTTTAGCTTGATAAATCAAGCATTCTGTTATGATGCAATTTGCCGTAATTAAGCATACATCATTAAAACTTCTGGCTTGAGTATAATCATAGCAAGTTTTTGCTCTTGATGCCCAAGACAAAGCAGTCAACAATTCTAACAATTCTTTCACCTCCTTTCGAAGATATAATTTCAAGCACGATCCACAACATATTGTATAAATACTACAATAGACATACAATATACAGGAACAACGATTGAAGGTCAAGATATTATGCTTCCCGATTTTAATTATTTCTTAGCTTCAATACCGTTAAATCCTCCGCTAATCTATCCGCTCTTGCTTTTTCCAGTTCGTATTGTTGTTTGTAATATTCGGCGTCGCGTTGGTAGTTTAGGACTTCTTGGGCGAGGATGCGTTTATCTATATTGCTTAAATCAACGCAAGAGATGGTTAAGTAAGGTTTGCTGGAGAGGTTTAGCACTCTGCGGCCATGGGTATCCGTTGATTTTAGAAGAAATCCCTCGCGGATCAGTTCGTTTACCATCACTTTGGCAGAATTAACCGTTAATCCGAGGGCTGCGGCGATTTTATCGTTCCCCATGAAAAATGTGTGGTTATTGTTGGTTTTGTATTTAATGAAATCCAATAGTAGACGTTTGGTTATGGATAGCTCAGCTTTGCTTTTGCTCATGTTTTCTCCTCATAAAAATTTGTCTCACAAATATTTATTGAAGAAGAACTCTGGATTTTCATTTGAACAAAATCCCTGCCGGAAATCGTTATTTCCACCTGTTTTAGACACCGGAAACCGTTATTTCCGGTTTTCTTGAAACAGAAACTCTTATTTCCACCGGTGGAAACTGTTATTTCCGCTGTCGGAAGTCGTTATTTCCCGAAATGGAAACCGTTATTTCCGTTGTCTTTTGTGGAATGTATTGCGTAGCAAGGGATTGAGAGCAATTTTAGCGTCCTATAATAGTATTATAATAGAAAATAAAATAGCTATTATAGTAGACGGGAATTTAACAATAGCTCTTTTGTTTCTTTCTTAAAATAGAAGGAAAATAAATCAGTTGAGAGGAGTTTGCCTTTTTCAATAAAAAAGGAATGCGATTTAGGCATTCCTTATAAAGACGAATTAATATGATGAGATTTATAGCTGTTTGCTACATAGATATTTATTCGTTAATTGTCCGAAAATCACTTTTCATTCCAGATTTGAGAATAAATTTCTTCCCAGCCGGAATTGTGGGTTGCGCCCCTAACCTCAATGAGATTGCAGCTTTCTCCGACAAAATCACGCACCAATACCGGCGGCATGACTTTATCATCACTGCCGACATAGTGGATTTGCGGAATTTGAGCAAATTGCTTGCGGTAGCTTTCCAAATTCATTGATTCATTAAGCGGCGGCAGGTTGTGATATTGTGTCCACGCTAAGTGGTCAAGATTTCCGGCAATGGTTATAATTTTTTTGACATTTAATCCCTGTTTGGCGGACGCTATCAACCCTGCAACTTGCGCCCCACCGGAGAATCCGATTAAGATAACCGGATTATCGCCGGCAATTTGTTTGACGGCTGCATATTCGGCGTTAATAACTTCCGGCGCAAAACGAGCGGTTGTCCAATGACGTTTGGAACAAATCGGACTCTTAATGTATTGGCATGGTCTTGCAAGATAAACGACATTAGGAGAATCGTCTTCAAAGGCCAGTTCCCGCATGAGTATTCCTTTAGGTGTCGGATCTTGCGTCGCACGGCCATGAGCGTTGAAAGCATAACCGTCGCCTTCAATGTATATTTTATAAGTTCCGAAGGGATCGGTTATTTTTTGCCAGCTGGCAAGCGTAAAGTCTCTTGTCGGGATTTCTTTATAAACATACGCCGGCGGAATGGCAATACTGTTGCAGCCGCTGAGCAAAAATAATATGGCAAACAGTTTTAACATAAATTTCAACCTCTTATAAAAAGCACTATAAAAGTTTATTTCTAAAAATTCCAGAGGGTTTTTGATGATTTAACTTGATTCTAACTCATTTACTTTATAGAGTAGAAACGAGCGGGAAGCTGCTTAGGGCGTCAGAAACCCTTTTATAAAGCTAGTCGTGTGCACACGACTTAAAAATTGTGCCGACTTCTTGTCTATGGACGGATGTCGGTGAATAAGGCTCAGCCAAATAAGCCGAGCCGTTTAGCTTTATACGGTTTCTGAACATCCGCCCGCCTTTCAAAGAAAAGCGGGTTTTTCTTTTAACTAGTTAGAAAAAGGATGTTTAATCGTATGAAAAATAAACTTTTAATTACAACGGCATTAGTGGCTTTAGTTTCTGCCAATAATGCTTTTTCTCAGGTAAGAGAAGATTTGATTGTAGATTCTCAAACCCCGATCAGCAATCAGGGAATGGACGAAGAACCATATTACTACAAATCAATCAAAGTAGAAAAAGAAGGCTCATTAAATATTGAAACTTCTAATATCAAAACCGAACAAGATATTACGGTTTTAGGCGGACTGGATTTGAAAAACAGCGTTTTGGAAGCCGGAAATGATGCTGATGACCAGCCCAATAACTCCAATATATTGTTGGACGGGGCAACCGTAACCATGAATGATTCGGATTTGGAAGCCAACGGCAACATTACCATTAAAGATACCAGCTTGAGTTCTGTTTCCACAATCGGAGAGCCGGATAATTATGGAATTTGGGCAGATGGTAATCTTACACTGGAAAACTCTGAAGTTACTTTGAAAGATTCCTACTTAAGTGCAGCCGGAGAAATCATTATTGACGGCGGCTCGTATACTTCCGACGGAGGAACTATTTTATCTGAACATGGGAGTATTACCATTAAAAACGGAACAATCACCGATACCGAATTTATGGCTCAAAACGGTAATGTTAATCTTGAAGGCGGTACAATTCAGGAAATAAAAGATGCTTTTGAGGAAAAAGGGCCTAGTGGTGAAATCGGCATCAAAAACCTTAACATTAAAGGTGGTGAGTTTATTCACACCAATGTTTCATCAGACGGATTTGAGAATCTGAATGTCAGCGGCGGAAAAATGCAGCTGACCAATACGGAAATGAATGCTTGGGACGGAAATATCAACATTTCCGGCGGTGAGATTAACCTTATGGGAGATGATACATCTGTTGAAACCGGATTATATGCCCGCAAAGAATTTAATATCACCGGTGGTACCATCAATATGAAGGGCGCTGATACCATTCTTAACAATATTGCTGATTACAAGCCCGATGATTATCCGACGTATGATTTGAATATCAATGGCGGTACAATCAACGTTACAGGCAAACAGGCTGAAATTTCCAGCAGTAAAAACGTTAATATTAACGGCGGTACAATCAATATTGCCGAAGGCAGCACCCTAGGAATCTATGGCGGAAACGATCAAACTCCGACAACGGCTCAGCTTGGTTCCGCAGCAAGTTTGAATATTTCCGGAACATTAGATACCAGCCTGAACGGCAACGGAACGATTAACTTTAATTCAAACAGCGGAAAGATTACCGGTGATGTCAATATGACAAACGGCGGCATTATGAACGTCGGGCTGAATAATGCTGTTATTGACGGCGACGCAACATTTAATTCCGGTTCAACGTTAAAACTGGAAATTGCCGACAGTGGTAACGGTTCTCTGCAAGCAGCCAGCATTACTGGTAAAGAAGGATCCAAACTGGCCTTGAACATTACCAAGAAAATGGAAATCGGCCAGACTTTGGAAGATGTGGCTTTGTTGAAAGGCAATGTAGACAATCACTTTACCAATGAGATTTCCAATAACCGTTATAAGGTAACCTCGGAAGATGGTAAGAATTTTGACATTACCTATGAAAATTCGGCTTCTGATGTCGTGGCAGACGCCGGCGGTTCGGCCAACAATACCCAAACAGCTGAAGCTTGGGATACGTTGGTACAATCATCAACAGCAAGCGCTAATGCCAAAGCGGTTGCTTCGGTCTTAAACGATTTGTCGCAGAATAACGAACAGGCTTATGTGACTGCTTTAACCGCAGTTGCACCTGAAGTTGCGCCGATGGTTCAGAAAACCCAAACCGAAACCGCAAATCAGGTATTCGGAGCGGTCAGCACACGTTTAACCGGCGGCTCAATCTCAACCGGCGGTGAAGGCATGTCTTCCGGCGATAACATTTTTGAACGCGCGGCCATGTGGGTTCAGGGAATGTTTAACAAATCCAAGCTGGACGATACATCTAAGGCGAAAGGTTTTGATGCAGATTCTGCAGGTGTCGCATTCGGTGCCGAGAAGTTTGTAACTGATGATACGAAGGTTGGTATTGGTTACGCTTACACCAATACGGATATTGACGGCTTTATGCGTTCAACCGATGTTGATACACACACGGCAATTTTGTACGGTGAATACAAACTAAGCAACTGGTATGTAAACGGTATTGCAACATACGGCTGGTCTGATTACTCCGAAGACAAGAGTGTTGCCGGTGTTGGCGTCAAAGCTGACTATGATGTTGAAACCTTTGGTTTACAGGCTATGACCGGTTATGACATGCAGGTTAAAGGCTTAGGCTTTACACCCGAGGTTGGATTGCGTTATGTTCACATCAAACAGGATGCTTACAAAGATTCTGCCGACCAGAAAGTCTCCGGCAACGACAGTGATATTCTGACCGGTGTCATCGGAGCAAAGGTCAGCAAATCTTGGGAATTGTCTAACGGTATGTTGATTAAACCGGAAGCCCGTATTGCCGCAACTTACGATCTGTTTAACGATGACGTTAATTCGGTCGTAACTTTGGCCAACGGTTCGGCTTATGCGGTTGAAGGCGAAGCTCTTGACCGTTTCGGTATAGAATTCGGTGCCGGCGTAACAGCGGAAGTTAACGATAACGTCGAACTTTCGCTTGGTTATGAAGGTAAATTCCGTGAGGATTACGAGGATCATACCGGCTTGATTAACGCTAAATATAAGTTTTAGTATTTAATCCGTAGCGCAAAATACCCTGTGGCCGATTGGTTGCAGGGTATTTTTTTGCAAACAACAAATGGGTAATTTGCCTGATAAATATCTTTGTAACAAAAAGACAAAAGAGATTTTATGTTGATTTATAATTCAGAGAACGAATGCTACTCCAGATTTATCCCTATTGACCAAGCAGCTGAAATGCAAGAGAAAATAAAGAAACTGGAAACGAGATTGCAAAATATGCCGGTTAATCCGATTGATCAGACAGAATGCACGGATGAACTAGATATTGATGACGTTAATTCATTAAAGAAATTACTCAAAACGGAAAATTTTAATATCAATATGCCAATCAACCACCGCCGTGCCAACTTGTTTCTGGTAGCCTGTTACTTTTGTTCCGATAAAGAGCCTTTGGAATATCTGCTTGCACAAGGCAGCGAAATCAACAGAACAGATATTTTCGGCTTTAATGCCATTATGTCTGTGATTTTGAACGAAAATATGGACGATGAAACAAAATTAGCCGTGTTGCAAATGTTGATTGATAATGGTTGTGATGTTAATTGGATTAACTGTCAGGGCAAAACCGCATTAATGCTGGCTTTGGAGCGTATAGAACCCGATATTGCCAATCTTTTGCTTGATAACGGTGCTGTTTTATATAAAAACTGATTTTATTTCAAACACTCTTCAATATAGGCCATGGCATTGAGTAAACTTTGAGTTGCGAGGGTTAGTTTTCCATATCTTTTGTTTTGATGAAGATTATTAAGCCAGTACTGATAAACCTTCATCATTAAACTTTTACAGTCCCCGGCAAAATCCTGTAAATCGCTGCGGATAACAGCATCATCATCTTCCTGTAAAATTTGATAACCGGTGATTTTGTTATGGTTTTGTGCCAGAAAGTCATCCAATTCCGCCTCATCGGCAAAGTTTTTATATCCCCTACGGCTGGTTATCGTTTCAATCAATACCTTCATTTTACGTCCTTGTGCTTTATAAAGGTATTTATTGATTTTTTGCATTTTCCAACCCGTTGAATTTAAAATAAATGATGATGAATCAAAGCATTAACATGAAAAAATGTTAAAAAAAGTGCTTGACTTGAGAATCCCGGCATGGTAACCCGGGTGCCATCTTTAAATCTTGGTTGATTTTGATGGAGATTCAAATTGATAGCAACAATTTAATGCAAGCACTTTATGCCATGGACTGCGAGCGGATTAAAGCTAAACTCAACGCCGGTGCGGATGTTAATTTCCCTTATAACAAACACGGTTGGACGCCTTTTATGTGGGCATGTCGGGAATTTTATGAGCCTGAAGCGATTGAAACATTTCTGGCAGCCGGCGGCGATGTCAACTCCCGCAATCAATATGAGGAAACGCCCTTTATCATTGCCGCCAAGCACCGGAGTTCGCCCCAGACATTGTCGGTTTTGCTCAAGGCCGGAGCGGATATCAACGCGCAGGATAAATTCGGCAATACCGCGTTTATTTATATCGTGAAGCATCCGCAGGCTATGATGCGGCTTCGGGTTTTGGATTTTATGATTGATAATAGCGCCGATCCGAATATCAAAAACAAGCACGGCAAAACCGTTTGGGATTATGCCTCCGAACAGGATGGCTTAACCGATTATCTCTGCGTCCGTTTGTTGGAGGAAAAGAGCGATGAGTAATGCTGCCCGAATTGCCGCATTAAACGATGCTTTCAGAGCTAATCCCTCGCTCGGGACATTTGTTTGAACCGCAGGTATTCTCACTAATATGACGCAGGACGTTGCGGCAATTCTTAACAAAGTGCGGACTTTTAAGGATTTCAACGAAGGCGATGATCCGTATGATGAACACGATTTCGGAGCTTTTGACTTTAAGGGCAAGAAGATTTTCTGGAAAATTGATTACTATGACCGCAATTTTGAATTTGCCTCGCCTGATGCTGCCGATCCGGAGGTTACCAACCGCGTTTTGACCATTATGTATGCCGACGAATACTAGGAGGCTGTTATGGAATATGATGTTATTTGCAGCGAAAGCATAGACAAGCTGGTGGAATATGTGAACGTGTATCTTCGAGACGGTTGGCAATGCCAAGGCGGCATCGGGATTTTAACCCAAGGGTTAAGCTACAAAGTATTTTATCAGGCGGTTGTGAAAGGAAAATAAGATGACCAATGACGTTTTTGTGGATGATAAGAAAATCAAAGATATTTTAACTTATATCAGCGGAATGAAGTATGCCGAGCAAATCCGGATGATGTTTTTGTGCAGCCTGAACGGTATGCGTTCCATCAATTTTGCCTACTTGCAGGTTAAGGACGTTTTTACCGACAATCTCAAAATCAAAGATGTGATTTGCCTGGATTACGACAAGAACAAAGGCAAAAACAAATGTTCCTACTATATGAACAGCCAGATGAAGAAGGAATTTTGCGAATATTTGAAGTATTTGCAACGAAAGTGGAAAGACAGACTGACACCGGAGACTTATTTGTTTACGAGCCAAAAGCTCAATAAGCCCTATAACCGCGCCAGTATCAGCCGTTTGTTTGCTTCGGTTTACAGGAAATTCAACATTCAAGGTGCGAGCCACTTTGGACGCCATCTGTTTGTTTCCAAACTGGTTAATTCTGGCGTGAATATCTGCATTGTGCAGAAACTGGCCAATCATAAGAACATCAGCACCACCCAGCATTATTTTAACTATAACGACCAAATGCTCGCCAACGCCGTGGAAAATGTTAGGATTTGAGATGAACAAAGAAGAATACAACAAAATACTCAGTGACTATCAGGCCAAAATTGAATACCTAAACGAGGAAATGAATAATTTTAAGCGGACAAACCTGCCGGTAGTCAAAGAACATATAAAGCAGCAAAAGCAACAACGCCGAGAGTGGTTTCTGGAACATTTTGATAAGATTTGGGAAAATCGTCACAAATTCAAACTGGGAACACCCTATGCCTCGGTTATTGTTGACGGCATCATCATTACAAGCTTTGCCTACCCGTATTACGGTTACGTGGTAGATAAAATCAGTATCGGCAATCTAATAAAACTCTGAGACAATAGCTTTATGTTCAGAGGTTATCCGTTAATCCATTACCGCAGGCATCACAATAGTGATTACAGCTGCATTTCATATATCAAAGACAGGAAAGTTATTAGTTATGACTATTCCTGCCGACAACTGCCGGAAGAACAATACATTCCGTCACGGCTGGTTTTGCAGATACTCAAAAACCTCCGCTGCTACCAGCCGGATGATTTGGATAATTACAGAACTGTGGAAGAACTGGCGGAAGAGTTATTCTAAAATGATTTCTAATTTTATGTTTTCTTGTTATTTCTTTATTTTTAAAATATGGCTGGTTTTAGTTGTCAAACTCATGTGCATCAGCACATTCAAATCGAACTTCTTTGATATACTTTTTAACAATCTCTCTAATCATTGAATGAGCATATCCTATTGCAGAAGTAATATACATTGTCCCTGTATATACATTTTTCGCAAAATCACTCTCTTGAACAAGATGATGACTATGATCATAAATTGCAGTAACCAATTTATCAAACCGCTCTTTGCTTTCTTTTGCAGTTGAAGAATAATATGTATCAAATATTTTATGTGCGACTCCCACAACACAATCAATCGCATCATACGTAGCATTATTCATATCTGCTGTAGAAGCATTATCCCCATAATCAACTTTACAATTGTTCAACTCTTGCTCTAACTTATCAATTGCCAAACTTTCCTGTTGGACAAGCAAGATTACGTGCATCCGCATTAAAAGTAATAAAAAAACAAACTAAAACTAGCCACTTCATTTAAGATTCCTTTTTTATTTTCCATTGCTAAACCATGTTTTATCGTGTAATAAAAATTATCAATTATCCAAACATTCTTTGTAATTAAATTTAGGCTGCTCCAGATTATACATCATATTTTACTGACATTTTGACCTTGTTACAAAGTATAAATTATTTTATTGATTTTTTATATTAAAAATATAAATTATATGCAACGATTTTATTTGTTTTTTATGAGGTTATATATGCTAAAATTGCTGACTTTAATTATTACCTCAGGTTAATGCCGATACAAGCAATTAAGGATTATATTGATATAACTTTTATTGTTATTAAAGATAATCAATAACATATAGCAAATTATCTTTATATAAATGGAGATTATTAAATGAAAAAAAAATTATTCGTTTTTGCTTTTTGTCTTTTTATACAAATCTCGACATCTCAAGCGAAAAATCTATATTATGGGATAGATGTAGATGAAATATATAACAATGGAGATTGGAGTCATAAAGAAGATATAATACAACTAATTGATTCTTATATACTACTGCAAAAAATCAAAAAAGATTTTACATCTTGTCCTCAAGAAATACCGGATAGCACAATTTGTTATGAAAATATAACTAAATATCTCTTACAGAATTTTTATAAAAATTTTGATACAGATTGGGAAAACTATCTTCAATTTAAGGCATTAGCGGAAAAAATTTATGCTGTTATTTTTTGTGAAAATAAATTTTCTGATATTGGAGGGACAATGTGTGATATAGACACTCGAATTCGTGTTGCCGATGTTTTGAGAGATTACACCACGACATTGTTACATTCAACCGAAAAATTTTTTGATGACTATCACTATTTTTTACACAATTGTAAATAGGGTGGAAATAAAAACTTCCACCCTATTTTAGGGTTAATTGCTTAGGTGTGCTTTTTTTGCTCTATTAATCCAACCGTTTAAAAATTTTTTCTTCCTAGGATTGGCTTGTACAACTTTATAGAAATATTTTATCATTTCAGCTCTGTATCTCTCTAGAAAATCTTCATAATCTCTCTGTGTGAATCGTTTAAATTTGTCTAAGGTAGTTTTACCTATAATATTTCCTTCAGGAATGCCTAAAACACGGTGTGTCATTTTTATTGCCATCAGTGGTTGAGAACAAACACCAAAATCTACAATAAATCCTCGTATTTTATAAGGTAATTTGCCAATACCATTCCATTTATAGTAATCTCTATAAAAAATAGCATTGGCTCTTTCTCTTGTCATACCCTTTATATCTTCATTTTTATGGGTGTTTTTAGAAATTCCCATATTAGTTTCACCTCCGCTGTCGTCCTTATCATTATTATATCCTCCTTCATTAGGAGCCAGATACTCATTGATAATACTATTAAATTCGACATCTGAAACTAATTCATCAATAAATCCTTTGGTAAATCCATTTCCATATTTTGAATAATCAATTTTTGCTTCCTCTTTTTTATCAGCATCGCTCTTCGTTCCCGCGTATTCATTAGAAGCATATTGCTTCGGGGTATTATGTATTCTCAAATCATTGTCGGGTTTGTTTTCAGCCGCTATCTTCTCAACTTCTTCGTTCACCTCTTGATGTGGCTTTTCGATGCTCTGCTGTTCCCGAAGCGCTTTAATTATAGTTAACTGATTAGCCATATCAAGGTTTTGAATTGCCTTCCTCTGCTTTTCGCTTAATTTTAAGCTGTCAAGCGAAAAATCCTCCTCTTCCGGAAATAGCGTACCCGGGTAATATTTATATTTTATTAACTATAATTCTGTAAATTCCGCTTATAAGCGGAGAACAGCCTGATGCTATGCGTTGCGGCAGTTTTTGAATATTGTTTAAGGAGAAATTTATGAAAAGAATCGGCATTATAGGAACGGGAATTTGGGGAACGGCGCTGGCTTTAACTGCTGCACGTGCCGGAAACGACGTTTTGTGCTGGGCACGCGAACAGGAAGTTGTCGACTCCGTCAACCAGAAGCACGTCAATAAAATGTTCCTGCCGGATATTCCCCTGCCTGATGCCATCAGAGCCTCTGCCGATATCGCCGATGTTTTCGCATTTGCCAAGGTTATTCTGCTGACAACTTCGGCACAATGGACACGTTTGATGCTGAAACAGATGAAATCCTATGTCAAAGAAGACACGGTTATCGTTTTATGCGCCAAAGGAATTGAAGTGGAAACGGGAAAGATGCTCTCGGAAGTATTGCAGGAAGAAATTCCTTATGCTACGGTTGCCATTTTGTCCGGTCCGGGTTTTGCAATCGATGTCGCCAAACAGAAGCTGGCCTCCGTTACGATTGCCTGTGCCAAAGAGGGAATTGCCTCCGAACTTGCCAACATGCTCGGAACGCCTTATTTCCGCCCATATCTGACCGCTGACATGATTTCGCCGCAAATCGGCGGGAGCGTCAAAAACGTCATTGCCATCGCTTCGGGCGTTGTTGAAGGGGCTAAACTCGGCGACGGGGCGCGAGCGGCGCTGATTACACGCGGCTTTAACGAAATGGTACGGCTGTCCAAGGCTTTGGGCGGAACCTTGCGCACGATGATGGGGATGAGCGGCATGGGTGACCTCGTTCTGACGGCAAACTGTGCAACCTCCCGCAATTTCAGTTTCGGATATGAGGTCGGCGCCTGCGGCCACGCAGAGAAACTGCTGGAGGAAAATACGCGTACGGTAGAAGGAATTTATACGGCCAAAGCCGTTGTCAAACGTGCACATGAGCTGGGCATAGAAATGCCGATATGCGAAACGGTCAACAAAGTTCTGTTCAGCGGTTTATCAATAAATGAGGCTATGGACGAGCTGATGTCCCGTCCTTACAAAGAGGAAGGATTTTAATCTTTATGATTTTATGACTTTGCGGACTATACTTCTCATTTAGGGAGAACTGCTTATACCGAGCCTGTTGCTTTTCAGAAATTAAACTGAATGCCGATATTGATTTCCCACGGAAAACGGACGCTGCTGCCAAGCTGGGTTGATGCTTCAAAATAGGCGGAATTTGTCTCGTTCCACGCGGCGGCTATTCCCGCCCCCAATTCATAACGCAGCGAGGACGTATCTTCGGCAAAGATTTCGTCTGCCACAGTAACCGGACTTTTGCCGTCCCAATCGTGCATCAGGCTAAAGCGTCCGTAAGCATCAAAAACGGTTCCATCAGCCAAAACAAACTCTTTTCCTCCCGATACCCCGATACTGCCTCCCAAATAATCCGCAGCCGACGCACTGACCCGCGTATTAAAATTTGTCCGGTAATCTATTCCGTCTACGCGCATATAGTTCAGTCCCATATATGGTTCGACAAACCAGCTTTCGGCAATATCCCATCTCTTTCCGACAAAAGCCGAAACCTGCCATGCGTTTGCATCATACTTGCCGTTGACATCGGAACCCGAAGGCGTATAGCTTTTTATCTTCTGCGTGTGCCAGAAATACGTTCCGACAACATCTACAAACCAGTTATCTGCCGTACTCAGGGTTGAATATACTCCGAGGCTCTGCGTTTCGCCGTCGCCATGCCCGCCGCGGTCGTATTTCTGTCTTGAATCGCTTGTTCCGCCATACAGCCCCAACTGCAGGCCCTTTCCGCCATTATGCCAGATTTCACGGTCATAACCGATTTCCGCTCCATAAATTTTCATATTGCTTTTCGTCTGGTCTTTGTAGCGGAATTTAATTTCGCGGCCAATCCCCTTAATCCATAGTCCGTCATCTTTTCCGGTTCGTTTATGTTTCATGCGAAAACGGTTGTACAACGGATTAAGGTGCGTATAAAATAACGAGGCCAGCGAACTGTACGTATTTTTGGCAATCAGCGAACTGTCTGTATGTTCCTGCGTCCGATGCAGTACCCAGTCATCGCCGTCATGCTGCAGATTATATCTGAAAGCACCAACATCAACGGCGTTGCCAACCAAGTAAAAGTTATCCGCTGCCGACGACGTTTCGTCTATGAGCTTAAATTCTGCAGGCAGATTTCCGTCAGCACTGTAATCGTGCACAATCAGCCCGAAATTTCCGTTGTCGCCCCCGATATCCAAGTGATCGGCTTCATTTTGCGCCAAATTGCTGCTGATACTGAAAATGCCGCTGCCGTCGAGCTTATCTATCTGCAGCTGCGAAAAGCCCGGTTCCTTTATTATGGTTACCAAGGTATTTTTCAACTCTAAATCTGAAATATTGTTTGTTCCGGCGACATTTAGAATGCCATCGGTTATTTTTGTAATTCCGGACATAATTCCGCCCGAATGCAATACGATTAATCCGCCGTCGGCCTCCGTATTCCGCGAAATTCCGCCTGAGAATACAGTCTGTATGCCGCCATGGATTTTAGTATCCGAAGCAAGTCCGCCGGTTTCAATATTCTGCAGCCCGGCAAACAATTCCGTTCCATCGGCAGTGCCACGGACAATCTGAGTCCCGCCGATAATTCTGCTTTCCGCCGCCTGCCCGCCGTCGGCAACCTGTTGTACGCCGAAAAGGTTTACGGTACTTCCCGAGGCAATCCCCCCGTTTTCGACAATCTGGCTGCCTCCGATATAAATCCGGGCATTTTCGCTTTTCCCTTCCACATACTCTGTGCCCAGGCTGATGACGCTTGAAACGGCTTCTCCTCCTGATTTGATATAAGAGTTTCCGCCGTTTATGGACATTCCTGACGTTTTGCCGCCGTTTTGTATTTCTGCCTGACCTCCTTTTTTGATAACAGCACCGTTAATATCTCCGGCGACAGTAAGGCGGCCGCCATTTTCGATTACGGAGTTTTCTGCAGTTCCGCCGGCGTCAACCTGTTGTATCCCGGTACCTGATATAACTGCATTATGTACATATCCCTGCTCTTTTACAATCTGGATGCCGCCGGAAACAGCGCTTTCGCGGTCTGTACCAAAAACATTCTGAGTGCCGGAAACTATTTTGGCCTGCAGAGATGTTCCTCCGGATTCAACATTCATTGTCCCGCCGTTTAGCGTCGTATTGGCAGCAGTTCCTTCCCAACCGACAGTCTGTACACCGCCGGCATCTACTCTGGTATTCTCCGACGTTCCGTAAAATCCGACCTGCTGAATACCGTTTTCCGACACAACGGCATTTTCGGCACTGCCGCCGCCTTCTATAATCTGCTCCCCGCCGCTGACCCTGCCGTTGACGTCCCTCCCGTAAACATACTGAGTGCCGGATAAAACGGTCGTGTTTTGAGCAATGCCTTCTTCATCAACAGTCATTGTTCCTCCCGAAACCGTCGTCTTCTCTGCGGCTCCGCCGTCTTTAACCGTCATTTCACCGCCGTTTTGTACGGTTGTCGCCACGGCTTTGCCGGCAACTTCCTGCGTTCCCCGGCCGAAAACCGTTGTATCCTGCACCGTTCCACCGGCATTAACCTGCTGCCGGCCACCGCTGACCTGAGCACCGAAAGCGGCGCCGCCATCCCTTATTTCCTGAATTCCGCCGGAAACTTTCGCATTATTGTCCGTTCCTGATATATATTCGTGTCCTGAAGCGATAACCGTCCCCTCCGCCGTGCCTCCCGATGAAACAAAAAAGCTGCCGCCGTCTACAGACGTATCTTCAGCATAACCGCCGGCATTGACGTCTATGGTTCCATACGAACCGACACTGGAAGAATATGCCCGGCCGTCGACATTCTGCACGGCATATTGCTGCACAACAGTACCGTATGATATGCCGTTCTGCAATACATCCTGCTGCCCATACGGATAAATATTGCTGTTACGGGTTACGCCTCCGGACATAACCTGCTGCTTTCCCGAAACGGTAAAATTATCAGCCTCGCCATAAACACGCTGGGTTACAACCGAATGAACGTCGCCACCGCTGACAACTTCTCCGGCAGGAATATCGACGGTTATCGCCCGGGAACCTTCCGGATGCAACAACAGGCACGGCAAAAGCAGCAAAAACTTTCGCAAATGTTTGTTCATAACGGTTATCTCCCCAATTTTACGACAAAGCAGCCGCATTTTTCAGATGACGGCATTTTCCGTAATCGCACTTTAAGCTCACATATAATCGTAAATCCCCGGAATAAAAGCCCGATAGCCTTATTTTCCGCATAAATACAAAAAAAACAGTCTGACAGATACAAAAAAACAGCCCGTTCCGTAAGGAGCGGACTGTCTTTGTTTCATCATCGGACGATGATTTGCGGTACAAATCAGACAATGATATGCGGCACAAAATGGCTCATGTCATCGGTAATTCTGGACGTGTTTTCCCGAATTCCCATTCCGGCCGCCTCACCGCCGATAACCCAGCTTCCCAGCACTGGATATCTGCCATCAAAACAGGGGATATCAACAAGCTGCTGATATATGTATCCTTCTTTGCCGTACCCACCGGAAGAGCTTTCCAGTATCGTACCGTTTTTTACCAGCTCAACATTGGCTCCTTCGCGGGAGAATACCGGCTTTTTACAATAAGCTTCCAATTTTCCGGGTTCGGCATAGGCCGGCAGGATATAGGGAGACCGGGGGAACATTTCGTAAAGCACCGGAAGCATGGCCTTGTCAGACATCAAAGCTTTCCACAGCGGTTCTATCCAGCACATCTCCGTCATACAACCGGTCAAATCCTCTGCAAACATAAACTCCCACGGATAAAGCTTGAACATACAGTCTATCGGCATACCGTCGGGCGCAAACAATGAGCCGTTTTCATGCCTTATGCTGCGAATATCCAGTTCGTAAGGAACAAGCCCCGCCTCAAAGGCCGTTGAAATGATATAGCCCAGAGTGGCATTGTCTTCCAGACAATCGGAAATTGATGCAAAGTAATACCGGCCGCATTGATATCGTTCGTGGATATATTTCCAGGATTCCACCATTTTTTCATGAATGGAATTGAACTGGTCGTGCGACGGAAAAACATCCTCTTTCCATAACCACTGGATGACGGCGGCCTCTACCAGAGAAGTCGGCGTATCGGCGTTAAATTCCAGCAATTTCGGCACGCCGTTGACAAATGCAAAGTCAAAGCGCCCGTACAGGGAATAATCATCCTCTTCCCAGCTGCGGACTATCGCCTCGCGAACCGCGGCGGGAATGCAAAGCGCATCAAGCCGGCGGTTGTCATACAGACAGGCTTCCACAGCCTTGCAATACATTTCGTAACATTCAGCCGTCGCTTTTTCAAGCGCTTCAATTTCAGCTGACGTAAAACAATAGCAGGCATCTTCCATCCAATAGGACTCGTGAAACCCGAACCCCTGCTTTTCCACAATTTCCCGGTAATTCTCACGAGGCGTACAACTAATTCTTTCCATATCCGACAAAATTAATCATGCGCCAATAGGTTTACTGCTGAAACTGCTGCCAAAGCCTTTTCCCGATGTTGACTTACTGCCCGAAGCCGGAGCCTTGGAACCGACAGAATTCGGTTTTGCAGAGCCATAGGATACGTTGCGGACTCCCGCGGGAGGATCAACTTTTATCCCTCCGGAATTTGTCCAGGAACCGTTCCCGGGATAATAAAAATACGAGGGAGAACCTCCGCCGGAAGGCGTCAGCGCCCAGCGCATCAGCATTGCATTCCATATCCATGAATTTCCCTGACTGTCCCGATATTCCTGTTTGTCTTTCGGATTTTCAGGAAGTTTGTCTTTGGCGACACATGATACAAACAATAAAAAACCAGCTGCAAAAAAATAATTAAACTTTTTCATACGACATAACTTTTAGTTAGACAAAATAATTAAAAAACTTCCGTTTTTATACGGTGTTTTACCGAAAATGTCAAGCTGTTTATTGTCTGACAGGACAGTCCGCCGCTCCCGCCGTAAAGGAAATAACCGGTTTATCGGCAAAGGGGCTACTGACGAACAATAGGAAGAAACGGTTTCCCTGCCGCCGGTTTGGCCGGATCGCGGCGAGGATGTCCGGCTTCTATGAGAAAGCCCCGGCTAAACGACAGCCGGGGTTTCATTCAAGCTATTTACCAAGGACAGCTTGGAATTACGCCTTTTTTATACATAAGACATAATATGTTCCGTCGCGGATTTCCACACCGTGGGTGTCGTGGCCAAAGCCGGGGAAATCCCTGTCAAAGGCCTGAAGCGCCTTCAAATAACCAAGTATCGGCCCGTCGGCTGCGCCGGCATTTTCACCCGGCATCAAAAGCGGAATTCCCGGCGGATAAGGAACAACACCGGTTGCGACCGTCCGCGCTGCCATATCGTCAATGCTTACGGCTTCAACATTGTTATGAACCAGATTTTCATAAGCTTCCACCGGCGTCATATCAGGGTGCGGCAAAACAGAGAATCCGGCGGACAGCGCTTTAGTCGTTCCGAGCTTTTTCATCGCCGTAAACATTTTGGTACAGAGGTCTTTCAGCCCCATGCCATGATACGCGTGTTCCGTTTCTCTGACCAGTTTCGGCAGAACGCGCTCCAACGGCTCGTTATTGTCATAATCGCGTTTAAACTCAAACAACGTATTAAGCAGCGTTCCCCATTTGCCATTGGTTACGCCAAGAGAAAACAGAAAAAGAATTGTAAAATCGGTCGTTTTTTCCACCACAATCCCTTTATTGTCCAGATATGCGCTGACGACAGCGGCGGGAATACCCCAATCCTCTAATTCCGCATCCGATTTGACACCCGGCGTTACAATCGACACCTTAATCGGATCCAGCATGCAATAACCCTGTTCTACGTTGCCGAAACCATGCCATTCTTCATCGGGATTAAGCAGCCAGCATCCGGGATCCGAGGCCAACTGTTCCTCGGACGCCTCATACAGCGGAACTTTTTTTCCGCTTTCTGCATCTTTGACAAAATCCGGCTGCCAGACATTGAAAAACCAGTCTTTTCCGGCAGCGGTAAATTCAGCATACAGCCGCGCCATCGTTTTGCGGAACGAAACCGCTTCGCGAATGGACGCATCGGTCAGTGTCTTGCCGCCCGGTCCGTCCATCATGGCAGCACTGATGTCATTGGAGGCAATAATCGGATAAAACGGCGAGGTTGACGCATGCATCATAAACGCTTCGTTAAAGCGTTGGTGGTCAATCGGGTTGCGCCCGTCACGAACGTGTATCATCGATGCCTGGGAAAAAGCTGCGAGCAGCTTATGCGTCGACTGCGTGGCAAACATAGTAGGCCCTTTGCGGTCGTCGTCTTTCGGATCGCAACACATCGCAAAACGCCCCTTGTACATCGGATTAAAACGCGCATATCCGTACCAGGCTTCGTCAAAATGCAGCCGGTCGACACTTTTGCCCAACAACTCCTTGACCCGGTTGACATTATAACATAAGCCGTCATACGTTGAGTTGGTGATAATCGCATGCACCGGCTTGGTATCAATCCCGTCTTTAACGAGCGGATTTTCAGCAATGCTCTCTTTTACGGCTTCAGGTTCCAGGCGGTCAGGCGTAATCGGCCCGATAATACCGTACCGGTTGCGGGTCGGCACCATATACACCGGTATCGCGCCAGACATGGTGATAGCGTGTTCGACCGACTTATGACAATTACGGTCGCAGAGCGCAATCTGATTGCGGGTAACGCTGGCCATCAGGATAACCCTGTTGGATGTGGACGAACCGTTGGTTACATGATATGTCCGGTCCGCACCAAATACTTTTGCGGCATATTTTTCGCTCTCCCCTATCGGTCCGGAATGGTCTAAGAGCGAGCCCAGTTCACCAACGGATATGGACAAATCGGAACGGAATACCGGTTCCCGAAAAAAGTTGAAAAAAGCCCGGCCGGCCGGAGAACGGAGAAAACCGGTTCCTCCGGTATGCCCCGGCGTATGCCACGAATATTCGTGCACTTTGGAAAACTTTGCCAGCACCTTAAACATCGGCGGCAGAATAAACTGCCGGTAACGCTCCACCGCTGCCAATACCCGCCCGGCGATAAAATCCGATGTATCTTCCAGTATCCAAATAAAGTCGCTGACATTCTCGAGAATTTCCGTGGACACTTTTGAGGCGGCAGTACGACCGGCAAGCAGAAATACCGGCACATCACGGTTATGTTCGCGCAAAACGTGCAGTAAATCGACGATTTTCAGATAATCTTTGTCATCCTGATTGTTCAGTTTGAGCAAAATACATTGAACCGTCGGGTCTGATACCAATACTGCCTTGGCATCTTCTTCGCTTTCAGACACGATAACGCTTACATCCTGTGCCTCCAGCCCGCATTTCAGCCTGCGTACGGCTCTGGCTGCTGCCGTATTGTCGTTGATACCGTTATACACAAGCAGTATTTTTATGCCCAGAGGGCTATTTTCCTGATTTTTCATACATTCTTTCATCTACACTGTCTCCTTTTGATTGTGATTTGAGAAGAAACCGATCCAACTTATGCATCTGGGTTGTGGACCTGGAAAGAAACCGATCCAACCTGTGCATCTGGGTTGTGGACCTGGAAAGAAACCGACCCAACCTGTGCGTCAGGCCATTTGGCATTTCAATCCGCCGGTGTCTGCACCGATACTGACGGAGAATCCGGTTCGTTAATGTATTCGTTGAGTTTTTGAGAACTGTAGTCGCCAACCGAAACCCAGAACATGGCAATAAGTGCCAGAATGGTTATGGCCAGCGTCATATAGCGAACCCAACGCGGCACGCAGCAGCCGCCCGGCTTCAAATGTTTCTCCTTAATCTCAATTTTCCGGTTAACCGACAATTCGTAAAAAATAATCGTCGAGATGACAAATATCAGCGCCCACCGCGTCTGCTCACTGTTGGAACCTATCATGGCAGCAAGGCTGTAAACGGCAGCAATCAGTCCGACGATTGTATAAAACAGCCCTTCCCTGTCGCTCATCTTTTCACGACCGAGAATTTTTATCGCCACGGAAGAATAAATATACGGCAGCAATGTCATAATAACCGCAATTGAAGCAATCTTACCGAACTGTTCGGATGCCGTCGGCGACATGGTTGCCAAAACCTGCAGCGTCATTATTGCCGCAACAATCGCCAAGCCGGCCGAAGGAACGCCGCGGCGGTTGACCCGCGCAAAAATATTGGCGAACAATCCGTCTTTGGCAGCGGCCTGCGCCGTTTGTCCGACCAATAATGTCCAACCTGCCAAAGATCCCAGGCACCCAATGGCCGCGCACACTGCGACGACTTTTCCTGCCACCGGCCCCAGCGCGATGCTCACGGCCTGTGAAAACGGCGCTGACGATACTATCAGTTCCTTATTGGGAATAATCCCCATAATTGCCGAAGAACTCAGAACATAACACACGGCGGCAAGCAGAACCCCTACAACCGTCGCTATCGGAACATTGCGGGTTGGATTTTTGACGACAGCGGTGGATACCGAAGCGCTTTCTACACCGATAAATGCCCAGAGCGTGAAATTCAACGTCATACCGATAGCGGAAAGGCTGCTCTCGCCGGATACATTCCATCCCTGCATATATGTTTCCGGATTAAACCAAAACCACCCCAGCAAGGCAACGCCGATTATCGGAAATAAAGCGATGGTCGTCGTAACACCCTGCATCCTACCGACAATTTTCGGCCCAAGGATATTGGCATAAGTAAAAAACCAAATAACCGCAATCTGTGCCAGAGCCATCACCAGCGGATCCCGCAATGCCGGAAAAAACGGCGTCAAATATCCCAGCCCGGCAACTGCCAGCCCTACATTGCCGATAACATTGGCCAGCCAATAAACAAGGTTTGTCTGGTACCCCATATAATCGCCAAACGCCTTACGGGCATAAGCATACGGCCCTCCGGCTGCCGTACTGATCTCTGTCAGTTTGGCAAAAACCAGCCCAAGGGCTATCGCCCCGACAACGGTTACCAGCCACCCGATGATAGCAATGCTGCCAATTCCCGCAAGGTTTGCCGGAAGCATAAAGACACCCGACCCCATCATATTGCCGGCAACCATCAATATGGCCGGAACCAGGCCTATTTTATTATTTTCACTGACCATCTGCTTCTCCCCCTTTTGATTTTTACGGCTTTATCTAATACGGCTTTTAAATAGTTGTTTCCTTAAAAGTTGCAATTGCCTGAAATGTCTTTTTTTTCTGGCTAAAAGTTTTACCCCGACATCTTTTCCAAGCTTTAAGATATTTTTCCTGTTTTCTCGCCACAAGTATTATTTGAAAAAGCCGGTTACGACGCTTATTTTTTCCGTGCAACAATTATTTAGGAGATAATCTGATGAAACCTACGCGGAAATATATTTCCTCTTTTGCATTGGCTGCCTCCGTCTGTCTAGCGGGAACAGAACTCAATGCGAAAACGGCGGACGATTCAGCCGCTTTGCTTTCGGCTCATCAAAATACTACTACCATTAATCATACGTTTATACAGCAAGGAGAATTTAAAATGTCAGAAAATACAACCAACGATACCGACAGCCTCTGGGAAAAGACCAAAGAGGCCAGCGCCAACGCCTGGGAAGCGACCAAAGAAACGACCAGCAAAGCTTGGGAAGCTACAAAAGAAGGAACCGCAAAGGCCTGGGACAAGACCAAGGAAGTCAGCGGCAACGCTTGGGATGCCACTAAAGAAGGAACGGCCAAAGCCGGCGATGCCATAGCGGAGAAGTCCGGCGATGCCTGGGATGCCACAAAGGAAGGTTCTGAAAAAGCCTGGGACAAGACTAAAGAAGTCAGCGGCAACGCTTGGGATGCCACTAAAGAAGGAACGGCCAAAGCCGGTGATGCCATAGCGGAGAAGTCCGGCGATGCCTGGGAAGCTACAAAGGAAGGCTCTGAAAAAGCCTGGGACAAAACTAAGGAAGTCAGCGGCAATGCTTGGGAGAAAACAAAAGAAGGCACAGTAAAAGCCAAGGAGGCCGTTACAGAAAACTCTCATGATGCAAATGTTACGAATACGGAGCATCCTTCTTACCGGCATAATCCCGGACAACCGGCAGGACATCAGGAAAACCGTCCTCATTACTAATAGTTCGGGCGCTCGTGAATTACCGGTTACAAAAACATTTACAGCAAAAATGAAATATTTAATTTTGCGATGATTGAAGAAAGCGGACGTTGGTATTAAGATATCATTTTTATCGGACTAATCTTTTATTCTGACGGCCGCTTTTCCTGTTTCAAAAAGCCGCTGTTATCTTTTGACGACAGCGGCTTTCGAAAAAGGCCTCCACCGCATCTGCGGGAAGAAAATGCCTTACCTTACTTTAATCGCCGTTGTCGTACAGTTATCGTTCGATACCGTTCCCATAAACGCGTTCATATGTACCTGACATTTCTCAATGACCAAACCGTTATTGCCGTCGGCAGAAATATTGGTTACAAACGGACCGGCGTTTGTGCATGCTCCCAAAAGAGCAACAAAAGCTATTGCTAAAATTTTTTTCATTTTTCACCTATAGATAATTTAGTTATATAAAGGATTATATATTCACTTATTTTCAAATACAATTTTTTTTTATAAGTTTTACGCAGCCGGTCAGTTTCACAGAAAACACGCCCCTGATTTTTGAAAAATAAAAACAATAATTTATCTTGTCGCGGTTAAGAAGACAATCCCCCCTACGAAACTTAAAAACAGAACAGTCAGCAGTGCGATAGCTTAATTTCCCGAAACAGCTTTTTCCAATTCGCGTTTTTGTTCGGCAAGCTTGTTTTGCTTTTTGACAATCTTATGCTCTTTGCCGGAAGCTTTGGCCTCCGCCAGCTCCGCTTCCGCTTTTCTTACATCGTTTTCCTTATCTTTTATTTTGTTCTGATGCTTTTGCAACAATTCTTCGTCAGTGCAATTCTTTTCCAGTTTGGACAACGCCTTTTTCAATCCATGAACTTTCATGGTCCGCCCGTAATTTTCGGCTATGGCTATCCGGCTTTCGATTTCTGCCTTTTTCTGCGCACAGGTTTTATTTCCCGCGCATACATTTGCGGCCATCAGGCAAAAACAGGCGGCATATATATATTTTGCTTTTATCATCACATCCTCCTTTGTGGTTTGTTTTAACTTAACCGCCCTGAAAGAATATGCAAGAGCAAACTCAAATATTTCCGACGTTTCCTTGCAAGAAGCTCTTTATGCATTATATTGAAGGCGAAACACAGAACGCGGCCGCGCATACACAACGACCGGAGATAAAATCTGCCGCCGATACTGCCGGCCTTATAAAAAATATCTGAACCGCCTAACGTAAAAATTAAACACGAGGTTTACATGCCTGCAGCAAAAAAACTGTTTACAACCATTGCCGTACTTCTGTTTCTGGCCGGAGCTTCCTGTTTTGCCGCCGAGCCGGAAAAAGACACAGCCGAAATCCAGCTTAATTTTTCCGACATCAATAAGACACTGGACGGCATTACAAAAAAAATAAACGGGGGTTCCGTCTCCCGCGAAGAGAGCGACGACTATATTGCGACGCTCAATTCCCTGCAAAACCAAATTCTTAACGAACAAAAACAGGATACGGCCACACTGCAGAGCATGACGCAAAAAATCAGCGCGCTTAACGGATTGGCCGACGAAAACGGCAAAGACGTACCGGAAGTTGCCAAAGAAAGAAAAACGCTTGAAGACAGCGCGGCTAAATATAAATCCCTGCTGGCACAGGAAGCGCTGGCTCTTGCTAAAATCGACGAAATCAACGCCCTTATCTTCAAAGCGCGCAACAAAGAACTGCTGACCAGCGTTCTGGCCAAACAAAGCTCTATTTTTCAACCCGAACAATTTTGGCAGTCACTGCTCAGCTTCGGCAGCTTTTTAAAAGAAATTCTGGTTTCGCCATTCAACTGGTACCGCCAGCTTAAACCCGAACAACAGCAAAACGCGGCCAAGAGCCTTATTATCCTCACCCTGATGCTGGGCGCGGCATTAATTTTGGCAGTCGTCATAAGAGGGTACATCAAAAAGCATTACGGTTACAATTTGGAGATATGCACTCCGACCTATATCCAACGCCTGAAAGCAGCGGCATGGATTTTCGTGGCGCTGGGCGCTATTCCGGCGGCAATTATCGCGGCACTGTGGGTTTGGATTAACGGGTTTGACCTGATGAAAGGAAGCGAATTTGCCGCACTTTTGCGCAATGCCGCAATATACCTGCTTTATTTTCTGATTCTGCGCGCAGCAATCCTGGCTGCGTTTGCCCCCAATAATCCCGACTGGCGGATTTTTAACATTGAAGCGCGAAAAGTACGCAGAGCTTCCAATGCCCTGATTACGGCAGCGGCGGCGATTGCGGCGGTCTCCTTTTTTCAGAAGCTGGCGACGGAAATGTCGCACGAACCGGAAATCGTCTATTCCATGCAGATTTTCGCCAACGGCATAAAAGCATTTGCCGTCATCTGGGCGGCGCTACGCGTCATGTACGATGTTAAGGATTTATCGGACGAAGACGTTAAAAGCGGCAATATCCAAAAACTTTCGGCTTCGGCACAAACCGCTCTGCTGATTACGTTTTTTATGATTGGCAGTTTTACATTCTCCCTGTTCGGCTACATCAGCCTGTCCGAATACCTTATCAACCGTTTTATCGTATCTGTTGCCGTCATCTGTATTTTATATATTCTCCATAATCTGCTCAAAATGTTTTACCATCTGATTGTACGGCGGCGGTTTTGGATTACGACCTTTCGCATCAGTCCCCGGACGCTGGTCAAAAGCGAAGTATGGTTCGGCATTATCCTGACGCCAGTATTGTATCTGTTCGGGGCCTTGGTGCTGCTGGCGGTATGGGGCGTATCGGTCGATATTCTGGTGGCGCGGACCAAAGGTTTCCTTACCGGTTTCAACATCGGCGAAGTTCATGTATCCATTACATCAATTATTCTCGGGCTGGTCAGTTTCTGGGTGGCAATGCTGCTGGTCAAAATGCTGAAGAGCAGCTTGCAGGACGGCAGCTTAAGCCGGCTGGACTTTGACGAGGGGATGAAAAGTTCCATTATTTCGGGAATCGGCTTTTTCGGATTTATCCTTTCCGTCATCCTCGGCATTGCCGTTGCAGGCGGAAGCTTCAAAAGCCTGGCATTGATGGCCGGAGCGCTGTCTTTCGGCGCCGGTTTAGGTCTGCAAAACGTCGTCAGCAATCTGGTTGCCGGCATTACCATTTTGTTTGAACGACCGATAAAGCTCGGCGATTTGGTCGTCATCAACGGTTATGAAGGCGTGGTCAAACAAATCAGCATGCGCTCGACGACTCTGGAAACGGGCAACAAATCCAACGTTATCATCCCAAACTCTGCCATTATCGCCGGCAGTGTTGTTAACAAGACCTACGACAACAGAATGGCACGAGTGGACATCAATGTCGGGGTGGACTATGACAGCGATATCGATAAGGTTAAGAAAATCCTGCTCCGAATCGCCGGAGAAGACGAAGAGGTTTTGAGCAATCCGGCTCCGGCGCTGTCTTTTCTCGACTTTGGCGACAGCAGTCTGAACTTCCAGCTTAACTGCTACACGGCAAACATAGCCAACAGCAGCGGCATATCTTTCCGTATACGCGAAAAGATTATCAATGAATTCCGAAAAGAAGGGATTAATATCCCGTTTCCGCAGCGGGTGGTGCGTTCGCTGGAAGAAAGTGCCGCCGACTGACCGAAGAAACAGCCTCTGACTGACAAAGAGGCTATCTCTGACTGCCCTAAAACGTTCCATGATATCTCCCCTTGCATTTTATCTCACATTAACCTATTGAAATATATATTTTTTATTTAAAAGCAAAAAAAATAAAAAAAATTATTTTGCCTTAAGCGTTTCTTAAGATTAGAATGCAGAATAAAAGATGTTCTGATAAACAACCTTTATTTAACAACTTTTAATTAGGAGAAAAACGATGAATAAGATTTTAGCTGTTTCCGCGATGGTTTTGACTTTTGCCGTGGCTTCGCAGGCCAATGCACAGGGATTTGGCGGCGGTTTTCAGGGACCGACAATTTCTTCCTCGACGGTTGCCGAAGCGCTGAAGATGAATGACGACACGCCGGTTGTTCTGGTAGGAAAGATTGAGAAAAACCTCGGTAACGAAAAATATCAGTTCAGCGACAAAACCGGTTCCATCGTCGTCGAAATTGATGATGAAGATTGGAGGGGACAGGTTGTCAAACCGGAAAATACGGTTGAAATCCGCGGTGAAATCGACAAAGAGCTGCTGGGAACGCCGGAAATCGATGTTGACGTTATCATTTTGAAATAATTAACTGAAACGGCCTGATATGCGTATTCTTCTGATTGAAGACGACAGCCTTATCGGCGACGGGATAAAAGTCGGGCTTTCCAAGCTCGGCTTTACCGTTGACTGGTTTGACGACGGCACGGACGGAAAAGAAGCCCTGTTGCAAACGCCGTATGATGCAGTAGTGCTTGATTTGGGACTTCCGGGCATTGACGGCCTTTCCATCCTGCGCGCCTGGCGGGATGCCGGACTTGATACGCCGGTTCTGATTTTAACTGCCCGCGGCGACGTGGATGAACGGATTAAAGGACTGAACAGCGGCGCAGACGATTATCTCGGCAAGCCTTTTGCCCTTAAAGAAGTACAAGCGCGCCTGAATGCCCTTATCCGACGGCGGTGCGGCGTGGCGAAACCGCTTATCCGCTTCCGCGACATTACGTTCAACCCCGAAACCAAAGGCGTTCTCCTGAACGGCGAAAAGGTAATCCTCTCGCCGCGGGAAACTGCGCTTTTGGAACTTCTGTTGTTAAACAAAAACAAAGTCTTGTCCAAAGAAACCATTGAAAACAAACTCTATTCATGGGATGAAGACGTTGCCAGCAATGCCGTAGAAGTGCACATTCACCATCTGCGGAAAAAACTCGGCAAAGACATTGTCAAAACCATCAACAAAATCGGATATACGCTGGAAGACTAACCTTTTCCGCCGGAGTAAACAAAATGGCCCGAACAGATACAATCGATAAAAGAGCAAAAAAGGCAAAGACATCCGCTTCTGCCGGCCAACGGAAGGGCAAGTTTGCCGCCGCAGCATTTCGGATGAAAAAAGAAGCTGCGGCGTTTTGGCAAAAGTTCAACGGCGAGGCGATGAAATTCAGCCTCAGTTTCCGGCTGATGATTTTTTTTGCATTGGTTTCGGGCGTTGTATGGGGAATTGCCGGCTATATCTCCTATAAAGAAACCCGGGAAAGCATTGATGAATTTTTCGACACTTATCAAATGGCGTTGGGACGACAGCTGGCAGCAGCGGACTGGAGCGGAGTTTCGCTGAAAACGCAGAAAGCGACGGATAAGCTGATAAAAGGCATTGAAAACGCCGATGATGATGACGATGCGGTCGGTTTTGCCATTTTCTCGCCGCGGGGCGAAATGATTTTTCACGACAACGAAAACGGCAAATATTTTACCGCGGCGGAAGCAGCCGGAAGCTTTGCCAACGAACGGATAGGCGAAGACCGGGACAAATGGCGTATGGTGCGCCTGAAATCGGCAGACGGAAAATTTATCATTGCTGTCGGTCAGGAGCTGGAATACCGTGAAGATCTGGCTATGGATATTCTTGAAGAATTTATGCTGCCCTGGCTGGCCGGCTTTATCGTTCTGCTGTTGGCAATTTCCGGATTGACTTTCATTGAATTCCGCCCGTTAAAAAAACTGGCCAGCGAAATTGAAAGCCGCCCGGCGGACGATTTCTCCCCGCTCAACGCAGAAAAAGCGCCAACGGAAATCAAACCGCTGCTGAAGGCGATGAACCGGATGTTTGCCAAAATAGAGGCTCTGCTGGCACGGGAACGCAGTTTTATCTCAGATTCAGCACACGAACTGCGCACACCGCTGACTGCGCTCAAAATCCAGCTTGAAATAGCCGAAATGTCCGGCGACGACAGCCAGATGCGGACGCAGGCTCTAGCCAAACTTTCACTGGGGATTGAACGGGCGGAACATCTGGTCGAGCAGTTGCTTGCCCTGTCGCGTCTGGAAGCCGACAACGGGCATTATGACAATACAGAGCTTTTGGACTGGAAAGATATCAGCGCCGCTTTGTTCGACAATTATGCCGAAGCGGCAAAGAAGAAAAACATAACCTTATCGTCTTATATCGGCGCAACTTCACCGATTGTGCGAGGAAACCACATTCTTGCCGCTTTGCTGCTGCGCAACCTGCTCGACAATGCCGTCAAATACAGCCCTAACGGAGCAAAGATTACCGCAACGGTTGACAATGAAGAGATTGCGGTCGTCAACTCCGGAACCATCGTCGACGAGGCGGTACTGGCGCGGTTGAGCGAACGCTTTTTCCGACCGGCCGGGCAAAAAGAAACCGGCAGCGGCCTCGGGCTGGCGATTGTCAAACGCATTGCAGGACTTTACGGCTGCAGCCTTGATTTTGCCAATACAGACGACGGTTTTAAAGCCGCCGTGAGAAAAAACTAGCCCAGACGGCTGAGCGGGGTCAATATTTTAGCGCAACACCGGTTATGAATGCATATCCGCGGTTGTTTTCGGAACTTTGGCGCTCGGATCCTTTGGAATTGAGATATCCGTTTATCCAATACAATTCGATATATTCATTATAAGCAAACCGGTTGGACTGCATCCAAAGGTCATCCCGATGGCGCGTGTTTTCCGCTTCGGTATGCAAATAAGCGATATTCGTCTTAAATCTGCCGAAATCGTACCCCAGGCTGATGTCCCATGCCTGCCCTTCGCGGTAGTTGTCAAAGTATGCAGGCAGCCCAAACCCGGCAGCAGCCGTCGCAACAGGATTTTTATTCCCGTCCACCCAGGCCTTTTTATAGGAAAAGCCGATGTCAAACCCGGCATATTCCCAGCGAGCGCCTGCCGTCCATTCATTATCGGTGCGGTTAAAAATTCCGTATGCCACAGATGTGTATAATTTCCCGGCGCCGAGTTTCCACCGGCTGCGGGCTCCCGCCGTATAGCCGTCTTCCGGCTTTTCGTAATCAACATAACGGCTGACCATACCGCGGCGCGACGCATTGTCCGGCGTATAGCTGAAACCGAATGTCGTATTGCCGATTTCCGGCGTAAAATAACTGATTTTAAATGCCCGGCCGTCATCCATTATCGCCGTCGATTTCGGCGTGGCGAATTTTACCTGCTTACGGCCGTTTTTCCAATTCGCGCTGCTTAAAAAATAGGTCAGATTGCTGTCCCGTATCCCCAGCCAAGTAATATCATGCGCGCCGGTATGCAGCAAAAGCGCGGCATTATAGGTATAACCGGCGGTCAATTTTCCGAAACGGTCATCCTCGCCCAACAAATACGGGAAAAAACGCCAGTCCCCGTCGGGGTAATTTTTATCATGTTGGCGGTCGACAACGGTATAATCCGCATGAATACCGACACGGCTGCCTGAAACCGCGCGGTAAGCGCCTTCAAATTTGCCGTCGGCACGAAAAACCGCTCGATTGGGCATATTGTCCAGATTATTGCCGCGGCGCGTTTCCATTATGCCGAAATATTCCCCGGCCATTCCCGAGCCGGAAAATTCAAAACTGCCGGCAAAAGCGGCATCGGTAAATCCTATGGCACTGCCAAAAAGCAGTAAAAGTTTGTTCATTCGTTTCCAGTTCCGTTAGTTCGGATTTTATATAGCGTAACAGTACTTAAATTTGTCTTAAAAATTTCCCCTAAAACCCGACACGACCTCCAAACGAAATATTCTGAAATGTTTTTTTGTGCAAGACACTTTCATTTTTCGCTTGACTTCGGCACCTTTGGTATTATTCTTAAGTTGTTCCCGGTGCTTGCAGGGCTTATAAGCAGGGAACGGATAAAAACTGAGCCGGTTTGATGAGATTTTAAGACAGACGAAGTCTATTTAAATTTTCGTTGGCGGCTCCTTGTAAAGGAGTTTTTTTAATGTCTGAATATAAATACCAACACGGTTTGAGCATTATGCGGGCGCAGCCTTTCCATATCGGCCATCAAAAGCTGGTTGACCGGATGCTTAAGGAATGCGAACGCGTTACTATCGTCCTCGGTTCCATTCAGGAACAGGGTACGGCGCGCAATCCCCTAAACTACACCACACGCAAAAAGATGATTCAAAACATTTACCGCTCCCGTCCGGAATATGAACGGTTGAAAATCATCGGACTGTTTGACATCAACAACCCGGCGGAATGGGGCGAGTATGTTCTTGATTTTATCGCCGAGAGTTTTCCAGACCTGCCGCGGCCGGATGCGTACTATGCCGGTTCCAGCTACGACGCGCACTGGTTTCGGGAATGTTTTCAAAACATTGAGCTTGAAGACAGGACCGACCCGGATTTTCCGTTCGTTACAGGAACGATGGTACGGGATATGATAAAGTTCGGCGATGCGCGCTGGAAAAACTTTATCGCTCCGGAAAACCACCACCTGATTGAGGAGTATTTTAACAAAAAGAAAGGGATTATATAGCGAAACCAGCGGACGGCGGGCAGATTTACGGCATTGTTCCGTTTTACGGCCTTGTCCCGTTCATAACGCGCCGAAAAACAGCCTTTGCGGCTGCCGCATTTTACATAAGCGCCTGCGTCTTCTGAAGGGCTTATAGAAGACAGGCGGTTCCTAACCCGAATAAGCCTGAAGGGAATTTAAAATGAATAACCGTATTTTGATGCGGATAGATTTTCAGAACGATTTTGTTCATCCGCACGGGGCGTTGAGCATCAACTCCCCCGAACTGATTGAACGGCAGCAAAAGTTTGCCGACAGCCTGTTTCCGACAAGTTTTGATAAAATTATAGACACTTACGATACCCATTTTGCCGAAACGTACGGCGAAACGTCTGAAGCGTCGAATTTTCCCCTGCACTGCGTTTTCGGAAGCTGGGGCTGGCAACAGGCGGCACCGTTCAAACCGGAACTTGGCGTTACCAAAATGTACAAATCTACCACCAACATCTGGAACGAAGCCCATGCTTACCGCGATTTGGCGGCAAACTGGGCTGACAAAGAGGTCTATCTCTGCGGCGTGTTAAGCGACATCTGCGTCTTACAGGCAATGCACGGCCTTTTAAAACGCGGCGCGAACGTTGTCATTCTTGAAGACTTGTGCCAGGGGGTTAAGCGGCAGACGGGAGAACTCCTGCGCGATGACAAATACCTGCCGTTTATTGAACAGGGAAAGCTTAAGAGCATCACCTCGGCGCAGTTTTTTCGTGCCGCCCTTTTAGACAAGAAAATCCAGCACAATTTAGTCAACAGAAGTTTCGGAGAATAGCCATGAACAATACATATACGATGAAAACCAGACCCAATATTCTGGAAACCGGCACGCCGCTGTTTTGCGACCTTTACCACCTGACGATGGCGCAGGCGTGGTTTTTGGACGGCAAGGCAGAAGATTACAAAGTTTCGGAAGCCTTTTTCCGCAAATGCCCGTTCGGCGGCAGCTACCTGATGACGGCCGGGCTCGGCGAATTTATGCAATGGCTGGAAAGGTGGCGTTTCAGCAAAGAAGATATAGAATCGCTCAAAAACGACCGTAACGAAGACGGCAACCGGACATTTAACGATGAATTTCTGCAATTTCTGGAGGGACAGGAATTAAAAGTAACCATTCGTGCAGTACCGGAAGGCGAACTGGTGTTCCCGAACGAACCGGTCTATTCGGTATCTGGGCCGAACTGGCAGGTTGAACTTGCAGAAGCCGCACTTTTGAACATCTTTAACGCTCAGAGCCTGATTGCAACCAAAGCGTCGCGCATGGCTTACGCCGCAAACCTTGACGGCAAAAAACGCCCGCTGTTGGAATTCGGCGTGCGGCGCGGACACGAGCTCGGCGGCTTTTCGGAAACGCGGGCGGCGTTCATCGGCGGTGCGGCGGGAACTTCCAACAAAGCAGCGGCAAAGCACTACGGCATCCGGGCGGCGGGAACGATGGCACACTCCTTTGTGATGAGCTATGAGCGGGAAGTTGACGCGTTTAAGGCCTTTATGCGCGGCAATCCGCACAATACGACGCTGCTCGTTGACACATACGATACGCGCGAGGGAATTAAAAATGCCATCCGGGCAGCAAAGGAAACCGGAATTAAGCTCATGGGCATACGCATTGACTCCGGCGATCTCGCCTACTGGGGCAATGAGGCCAGGCGCTTACTATGCGAGGCGGGAATGCCGGAGGTCAGGCTGGCGGCTTCCAACGACCTTGACGAATATCTGATTGAAAACCTCATTATGGTACAAAAAGCGCCTTACGACATCTTTGCGGCGGGAACAAAACTGGTTACCGCCTACGATACCCCGGCGCTGGGCGGCGTCTTTAAGACAAAATCGTACATGGGGCAGCCGAAAATCAAAATCGCCGAGGGAAAAACGACCATTCCGGGAATGACCGATACGTTACGGATTATCCGCAACGGCAAATTTGAGAGCGATGTTATCTGTCGGGCGGAAGATACGGATCTTATCCGCGACGGCAAGCTGATACGCAATATAACCTCATACGCCCTCGGCAGCCAGAACGGCGCGCGGGCAACCTTTCAACGCGGCGAACAGGCAAAATTCCTGCTGCATCCGGTTGTGGAAAAAGGCAAAATCGTCAATGTGCCGGAACTTGACCTGCACGTTTTGCAGCAGCGGGGCAAGGACAACCTCAAGATGTTGGACAGCGCATATAAAAGGCTTGCCAACCCGCACCTTTACGGCGTAGGATTGGAAGCTGGGCTGTTTAACCTGCAACAGGATTTAATCAGGGTTCATTCGGGGAGATAAGACAATGAAACACACATGGCATACTTTGCAAAACGGCTTAAAAGACTTTTGTGCGGCAAACGGATTTGACAAGGTTATCCTTGGACTTTCGGGCGGATTGGACTCGGCACTGACGGCTGTGCTGGCAGCGGACGCCCTCGGCGGCAAAAACGTTAAGGCGATTATGATGAAAACGCGCTATACATCTGATTTAAGCATTAAAATTGCGCGTGAGATTGCCAGGCTTAACGGGCTTGACTATCAGGAACTTGACATTGAACCGCTGGTAACGGCAGAAACAGATTTTCTGCAACGGGCGTTCGGTGAAAGCGTCAAAGGTATTACGGCGGAGAACTTGCAGGCTCGTATCCGCGGGCAGCTGCTGATGGCGTTTTCCAACCAAAACGGCGGGCTGGTTCTCGCCTGCGGAAACAAATCGGAAGCGCTGACCGGGTACTGCACGCTGTACGGCGATACCTGCGGCGGGCTGATGCCTATCGGCAACCTTTACAAGACGACGGTGTTTGACCTGGCAAGATGGCGCAATGCCCAAAGCAGGGCACTGCCGGAAGAAGTCATCACGCGGGCGCCGTCAGCAGAACTGGCGGAAGGACAGAAAGATGAAAACTCGCTACCGCCGTATCCGGTTCTGGACGCTGTTCTGCGGCTGCTTACCGACGAACAAAAAACACCGGAAGAAGCCTGCGCCGCCGGATTTGCCCCGGCAACAGTCGAACAGGTGTGCCGGCTTGTAGCGCGTTCGGCATTCAAGCGGCGGCAGATGGCTCTGGCGCTGGACATATTATAACCTGATGAAAAAAGCAAACCGCCTGCAATATCTGAGGCTTTCAAGACCGATATGCAGGCGGTATTATATCCTGTACCGGCAAAAAATGGCGGCCGGAACATATTTATTTCAATGTATCCTTCAGCACTTTCAAAGCGTTCAGCGCATTCGGAAAGCCGACATACGGCATACACTGGATAATCGCCGCGGTAACGGTTTCCGGCGAATTTCCCGCTCTGATACTGCCGGCTATATGGCTTTGCAGTGTCTGCATATTTCCCGTCGTTACAAGAATCCCTATCGCCAGAAGCTCTCTGGTTTTGACATCAAGACCGCCGCGGGTATAAATATCGCCAAAACAAAATTCCGTCAGAAAACGCGCGGCGTCCTCGCCCATATTTCCGGGAAGCCCGGCCAGCGCTTCTTTTATCTCGTTGCCATATAACGGCTGTTGTATGGCAGAGCCCGCTGCAAATCTCTCCTCTTCGGCTGTTTTCCCCTGACTTTCCAGAGGAAGCTTAATTCCGCGTTCGGCAAACACTTCATTGATTACTCCGAGCGCGTTAAGGGTTTTCGGAAAACCGACAAACGGCGCACACAGATATACCGTTTCTCTCAACTCAATCGGCGTTACCCCTACATTCAGCGCCGCATTGGCATGCGCTTTCAGCTGCGGCAATGCTTGTTGAGCCGACAGGGATACAACCGTCAGCATTTCCCGGGTTTTTATATCCAGACTGCCTACGGCAAACACTTCGCCGAAAATATATTTCTGTAACATTTTCATCATTTCCGGGTCGTTTCCGGCATCGGTTAAAGCCTCGCCGTTAAACAACCGGCGGTAATTTTGTTTGCAGATTTCGGTTCGCGACATATTTTCTCCTCCCTGTTCAGTTACAGCAGCAGGCGCGGCACTAACCGAAAATAACACGGCAACTGCAACGCCCATTATCCCTTTCAGCATATTTTATCTCCTTTTTCCTGCCTTTTCGGCTACGATTTCGGCAATTTCCTTCTCGTCTTCCGGACTCAGCAATCCGTACAGGGGGATGGCAAACGGCGTAAAGTCTCCGTTATGCTTCTGCAGGAAATTGTACCGGTAGCTGATGCCGTCTTTCGGGACAAGCGTCAAAACGCGGCAGTTGCGAAAACAGCAGCGGACATCCTTTTCTTCCGTCCGGGCAATATCTTTCCACGGCAGCTTTTGGCAATAGTCAATTTTTATGCCCTCATCATCAACGACAACGGCCTTATGCTTCAAAACATATTTCCAGCCCCAGGCGAGCCAGGAAAGCAGACAGACGCCCAAAAGAACCTGCGTTTGCACCCAAAACAACAGGCATGGGCAGCGAACTCCCCAGTAGACCAGCGTTATCGTCAATGCGAGGTTTAAGATAAGCCAGGCATTGAGTTTATTAAAGCGGTAATAAAAAATTTTCTCGTTTAAGTTTTCATTTGACATTGATTGTCTCCCTATTTCTCTCGGTTAAATGCGATTCTGTTTTAAGTGTAACATTTAGAGTTTGCTCTAAGTCAAGTATTTTTTGTTGCGGATAGCGTATTTTGCGCTGCGGAATGTAATTTTTGCTCCGGATATTTATTTACTTTTCCAAACATATATTTTATGCTTGGCATTTATAAATTTCATTTTATAATAAAAAAGAGCAATTTAAACGTCTAAGGCCGGAATTATGATATACATATTCAATTATGCATCACCGTTCGGAAATATCCGCCTGACAAGCGACGGAGAATTCCTGACCAACGCGAGAACAGAATTCTGGCAGGGTCGGGCTGACAACAAAGGGCTTTGCCCGAAAGGGGAAAGCGAAACCGACGGCTCGTCCCTGCCCTGCCTGCAACAGGCGGCGAAATGGCTGGACATTTATTTCGGCGGCAATATCCCGGATTTTCTGCCGCCGCTTAAATTATACGGTTCGGATTTCCAACGGACGGTCTGGCGCCTTTTGCAGGATATTCCATACGGAACTCTGACGACATACGGTAAAATCGCTGATACAATTGCCCGCAGCAGGGGATGCGGCAAAATGTCGGCGCAAGCAGTCGGCGGAGCGGTCGGAGCCAATCCCGTCGGCATCATTATTCCCTGCCACCGCGTCATCGGCGGCAGCGGCAGCCTGACCGGATACGGCGGAGGCCTGGCATACAAGGTCAAACTGCTTGAACTTGAGGGAATTGACTGTTCAAAACTGAAAATGCCGAAACAAAGCCGCTTCCTCTGATTTCAGGCACCGATTTTGAACCTTCCTGAAGATAATTTCGGATATATTTGATAAAGCATAAAAAAATTGCAGCCAACGGAAAAGAATTGTTGACAACCCCGAAATACATATTATAGAATAAGGGATATGTTTAATGTATTGAGGTAGTTCAAAAATAATAACCATGAGTCCTGTATACGGGTATGTTTTTAATTTATTTTTAGTTTTAGTATTAGTTTTTTGCAATGCTTTTTTCGTTGTTTCAGAATTCGCAATCGTAAAAATCCGCCGCACCAAGCTTGAGGAACTGGCGCATGCGGGGAGCAAGCGCGCTAAAATCGCCCTGAAAATCAATGAACACATGAATACTTACCTGAGCGCCATCCAGCTCGGCATTACACTCGCTTCCCTCGGTTTGGGCTGGCTTGGCGAACCTGCCGTTTCCAGGCTTTTGGAAGACCTTTTCTCAGGCTTTTTTGCCGACAACAAAATCCTGCTCCATTCTTTGAGTTTTGGTATTGCCTTTACCTTTATCACGCTGCTGCACGTTGTTTTCGGCGAACTGGTGCCGAAGTCTATGGCCATACAGGATACCGAACGCTATGCGCTGATTATTGCGCCGCCGCTGTATACGTTTAATAAGATTTTTGCTCCGTTTATCTGGGTATTTGACCACGTTACGATGTGGATTTTGAAACTGATGGGCGTCAAACAGGCGGACGAAAACGAAGACGCGCATTCCGAAGAGGAAATCAAACTGATTATTGACGCCTCGCAAAAGGGCGGAGTCATTGACGATACGGAAAGCGAAATTATTCAGAACGCTATTTGCTTTTCGGAAATTTCCGCGCATGAGATTATGATTCCTCGGCAGGAAATGAAATGTATTTATCAAAACAGCAGCTACAACGAAGTCATGGAGTTCGTCAAGCAGCATAAGCACACGCGTTTTCCGCTCTGCAACGGCGATAAGGATCAGATTATCGGCATGATACACATCCGCGATTTGCTGGAATGCAAAAATTCGCCGCATAAAGACATTTTAAGCAAAATCGTACGCAACATCCTGTTTGTTCCGGAAAACAAGTCCATTTCGGAAATTCTGCACGAGATGATGAAAAAGCGCATTCATCTGGCGGTTGTGGTTGACGAATACGGTGGGACAGCCGGTCTGCTGTCGATGGAAGACATTTTGGAAGAGCTGGTCGGAGACATCCGGGACGAACACGATGATATCACCGAGGAACCGGTCAAGAAAATCAATGATACAGTCTGCGAATTTGACGGGTTGTATCTGGTTGAAGACGCCTATGACTGTCTGGGGCTCCCTTACGACGATAACGAGCATGAAGAGAGCACCATGGGCGGCTATGTCTTTAATCTGCTCGGGCGCGAACCGGTTGCCGGAGACAAAACCGAAGACGATTATTGCGTATATGAAGTTATGCAGGTCGACAATATGCGGATTACCCGGATAAAAACAACAGTCAAGCAGCCGCAATATGAGACGGCCAGTGCCGAATAGCGCATACAGAAAGGACGGAAAGTTTTATGAAAAAGAGCTGCCGCAAAGCGAGAATTTGGCAAACCGGACTGATATTTTGCGCGGTTTGCGCGGCAATTACGGGAAGTGCAGAAGCCGCACAAAAGCTGGAGCGGCGGCCGAGCAACAAGATTGAAACGACGGCAACCGGGCGGGTCAGTGCAACGATTGTCGCACCGGTATCAGCCGAATCCGCAAATGATTTAACGTTCGGGATGATGGTTAAAAACAATCAGGGAAAAGTTACCGTTGACGAGGACGGCAACCGTACGACAACCGACCCCGGACTGGCAACCAGTTCCTATTCAGCCGGTTCTGTCAAACTGAAAGGCCCAAAAGCTCAGGCGGTTACGGTGGATATTCCCGATGCGCGCATTTACAACAATGAAGACAAAAGCATTGATATCCATTCATTTACGACAGACGCCGGAAAGGGAAATATCGTCGCGCTGGACAGGCAGAACGGCGAAGCGACGGTTGACGTCGGAGCAACATTGAACATCAAAGACAAAGAAACGCAAGGCGGAAGCAGAAACGGCGTTTATATTCTGCAAACATCTTATTAGCTTTTTTTTAGCGATTAACCTTTTATCAATTAACTTTTTATCAGCCAATTTTTTATCATCCCGGACAGCATTTCAAATATGTTTTGTCCGGAGCAAAATACTGCGGCAGCTTTCAATAAGGCCGGGCAATTTTTATTAAAAAAAGAAAGGAACTGACTTGTATTAAAGAAAAGGCAAATTACAAATTTGGTGTTGTTTTTTAACAATGGGCAGACGGTTTTAAACTCAAAATTAATTTTTTATACCTTAAAGTTGAGACGTTGATAAAATTTATTGCTATTTTTAAGGGGATAGAAATATGAAAAAGATTTATTTACTGGCAGCAGTTTCCGTGCTGACATTAGGTTGTGCGGAAGTTTGGGCTGCCGAAGCTACCGGCCAAGGAAATATCAGTGCGAAGATTGTTGCACCGGTAACCGTTACGGAAGCTCAGGCATTGGATTTCGGCACCATTCTGGCTCCGACCAGTGGTACAAAGAAAGTAAAAATCTCGGCGACGGACGGTTCACGCAGTGTTGATGGCGGTGATAACGGTATATTGGTCAGCACCAATAAAGGCGAAGCCGGATTGTTTAATGTAACAGGAGCCGAAAATCAAAGTATGACAATCCAAGTATCGGATTCCGTTGAATTAACTGGTACAGGAGATTCGATGACAGTTGACAATTTTGTTACCGAGCCGGCCAGCAAACTGACTTTGAACGGAACCAGCGGGCAAATCAAAGTCGGAGCGGATTTGACAGTTAATCAGGGACAAGATGAAGGCGACTATACCGGAACTTATCAGGTAACCGTAAGCTACTAGAACAAAGCTGTATAAAAAAACAGATAACTTATTATTTTGATTTATTTAAATTATATACTTTCGTTGTAGAATTTAAACGACCCCTTTAAATCAACAATAGCAATGAATATTTCTTAGGCAAGAGACTATCTCAATTTATCAACATTTATAAAGACTTATTTCAATATTCTGCCCAATCGGACATCTCGCCAAATTGCGTATAAAAAAGGGTCGTTTTTTATACGCAGGTATATATGAAATTTTATCGGGCAATTCTTTTCTTTTTAATATTTGCAGCCGAAAATACGTATGCAGATTCTGCCAGCGTAACGCAAACTGCTGACTTCGGAACTGTTATCCAGACGGCAGAAAGAACCGTTGCCAGACTGGGAACCGACGGCGTCGTTACATGGGACGGCGGCAGCGGTTCGGGTTCTGCCCGACAGGGAATTATCCGGTATGATGTAAACTGCGGCGTAACGCATGAACTC